>ENA-ORBV01001070-ORBV01001070.1-microbial-mat-metagenome-genome-assembly--contig:-NODE-1070-length-62530-cov-10.997310_pt1 | contig 62530 bp, 49 predicted proteins | sample MGYA00237777_ERZ505514 | MGnify/ENA primary metagenome ERZ505514 (study PRJEB26160, sample SAMN06269048) | microbial mat metagenome | isolation source: Oligotrophic lake microbial mat | place...
ATACGGCGACCACCGAGATCTACACCTCTCTATTCGTCGGCAGCGTCAGATGTGTATAAGAGACAGCCTTTGAGAAATTCGATGTTGGAGTCGAGGTTAGGCATTTTAATCTTCGTCTTCCTCAGATGCTGCCGAGCTGATATCCACGTCTTCGTAAAGTTGACCGAGGGTGAACGTAAGCCCTACAATGGGTAGTTTGATTTCGTCTTTTTCAGCCGTGAACAGTTTCTCTTCCCAACTACCATCGGGATTGCGGAAAAAAGATTCAACTGCCATACGCTCTTGATGCACAATGAGATAGCATTGTACAGAAGGCATGGAGCGGTATTCTGCGAGTTTTTCAAAACGGTCAATATAGTATGACTTTTTTGAGGCCACTTCAACCAATATGCTCGGCTCAAAAATCAGGTATGGGTCGGCATTGTCGGTTTTGGGGGATACTACCAAATCGGGGTATCGGTAGATGTTGTCAGGCTCTACGGCTACTTTCACGGATTGTGTATGCAGCCAAAAACCAAGGGCTTTAAGGGGCTTGCGCAACAGTTCTAACAAGTTGTTGCTGAGGTCGTTTGCTTTCTTTTGTTCTCCGGGTATAGGATGTATTTCTCCATGGACGTACTCATTGCGCAATTCGGCGGTACGCTCTGATTGGAGGTACGCTTCTGCCGATACAAGCACTTCGGGTGCGAACGTTGTGAGCATGGTAGATGGATTTTTTACAAAAGTAACGCTTTGGAAGTTTATTTGCCAGTGCGGACTTTGATTTGTTCGAGTGCAGGAGGACTGATTTCCTTGATTAGAATTGGGGAAATGGATTTAAGACCTTTATTCCTTCAATTCCATTAAAATCGGAAACGTTGCGTGAAACCACAATGCAATCATGCACTAAGCAAGTCGCAGTAATGATAGCATCCGGAAGTTTTATTCTGCGGTACTGCCGAATTTTAACTGCTTTTTGAACAACATCCTAATTTATTGGAAGACGGTATAAAATAGAAAGCAGGGACTCGGTTTCTGCTTTTTCGGCTGCATCTTCTATCTTTTGAAACAGCGGCGTTGATTGCTGTTGCAAGGTATGCCGCAGAAGCGCCCAATTGATCGCTCGGCGGGAATGAAGTGTCAGGCTGAGTGCTTTTAGGCAAAGCCTTTGTTGACTGTGATGCCGGGACAATTTTGACATAGCCCAAGGTACGCAGAAACCGGAGCAACCGTGCGTAGCGGCTTTCTTCGACGTTTATGACCAGTTGTTTCACAGCATTGATTTGTTTGCAAAGGTATTTACAAAACCTTTTGGTTCAAAATCATAGGGATTATTTACTAGTACGGGCTTTGATTTCTTCAAGTGCTTCGCGGACGAAGATTTTGGAGAGGTCGGTGAATTCTTCGGGGGTGAGTTTTTGGGAGTAGGGTTTGGAGATTTTTATATCTTGGAAAAGTCCGGAAGTTTCGATTTCGAATTTAAAACGATGAAAGTTAATGATTAATGAGGGAATAAAGTTAAAAGGATCTTTTGCTTTTTTGAACTCACTCCAATTATATACATACGAGACTTGTAGTAGATCTGCGTAATGAATCTTAGATAAAATTTCCCCTGATTTTTCCATACTAGTTGCAGCGCTTTTGCCAGCTATTTGGTATCCGAACGCATCAGCTTTTGAAAAAAACAAATCATCTAGCTTCTTGCATTGTTTCCGCATTTCCTCAAAAAGGGGTAAAAATGTTTGTATTACTAATTGCCTAATTACCTCCTCACTTTTAGGCACAACTTCCTCCTTCTCCAAACTCCCCTTCAACAACGCAATCTCCTTATCCAAATCATCCGGTTCTTCCATAGACTCATTTCGCGCGCCCTTGAGCTGAATATCCAGTGAGTGCAATAAATTTTCCCCAATGTATTCGATAAACGCCCCCAGTTCTCCAGCATCCGCTTGGCGCAGCGCGTAGTAGTAAGCTTGGCAGTCTTGCTGTTTGATAACCACGGGTGGGTAGCCATACTGCATGAACATAAGATTCATCAATAAGCGCGACATACGTCCGTTGCCATCGTCGAAGGGGTGAATGGCGACAAAACGATGATGGAAAGTCGCGGCGAGTAGAAGCGGATGCAGGTCGTTTTTTGTCTGGTGATTGCGCAGCCAATCTACGAGATCAGTCATCTTGGCGGGTGTCTCTTCGGGCGTGGCATAGTAGTGGGTTTCGCCCGTGGGAGTTTTGACGTGGTTGGGCATGGTCTTGTATGCGCCCAAAGTCACGCGCTTTTCAACAATTTGTCCGTCAAGGGTTTGTGCAGGATTGGTGTAAGATTCTACCAGAATCATTTTGTGCAGTTCACGGATGATCTTTTCGCTCAATTGATCCCGGTTTTTGATAAGATTCATCAAATAGTCAATCCCCTCGTTGTGGCCTTTGATGTCCATGTGGTCTTTGAACGACTTGCCTTTGGCTGTTAGGCCTTCCATCAGGAATGCGATGGTTTCGCCGTAAGTCAGGGAGTTGCCCTCTATGGCATTGGAATGATAGTTCCAGTCGAGCCGGAATTTCTGCATGATTCGACCTTCCTGCTCGGGTGTGAGCGGGCGGAGTGCGTCCACCTCGGCTTTGCGCTGGTCAATTCGTTGCAGTAATTCAGTTAAAGGCGAATTGTTCTCCATGAAGTTCTTGCAAGTCGGAATTTAATTCCACCCTACAGTTTAGTTTGTGCAAAAGTAAAATAGTTTGTTTTAAAAGCCGATACAAATGGAACACCGATTTAACCGAGCACGCCGATACAGCCGAAAAAAAAAGAAAAAATCGGTGGTATCGGCGTACTCGGTTAAATCGGTGTCCTCACTCCCAACTCGCCTCCCCCCAGTCCACCGCCACCCCCGTCTTCTCCTCAATAAACCGCAGCGTCCGGTAAAACGCCGCGCCAAAATCCTTTTTCACTTCGTGCTCCCAAATGCGCAGGTGTCGCCAGCCTGCTGCTTCGAGCAGCGCGTCCACCTCGCGGTCGCGCTGGATGTTGCGCTCTATTTTTGGAATCCAGTAATCTCGGTTGCTTTTGATCGCAAGTCGTTTGTGTTCCCAATCGTAGCCGTGCCAGAAGTCGCCATCAATAAAAACAGCAATTTTCCAGCGCACAAAAGCGATGTCAGGTCTGCCCGGCGCGCCCTTGTAATTGCGGCGATAGCGATGCCCAACGTGCCACAACACTTTGCGGAACGCTACCTCCGGTTGGGTATTGGCCGTGCGGATTTTCTGCATCAGCCGCGACACCTTTTCAGTGGTGTAAAACCCCGCCGATTCCTCGAAACGCGGGACTTTTATTTTTTCCTCGGGCAACAAATACGCCATGCGTCAAAAGTACGCTGGAGACCTCGTAGGTTTTTAAAAACCTACGAGGTCTGACTGACAGTCACCCGGGGAATAAATTCCAAATGCTAAAAAAATCAGTCACGCAATATTTCCAAAGCCGAACGCCTTTTAGTGCGGTTTTAGAACAATCTGCCAATAATATTTCCAATTTCTCCCTATGATTAAAAACTTTCTTCTCGCCCTGCTCCTTTTTGCGGTTTGTCATCCTGAAAGGAACTATGCTCAAACCCCTACTTCCACCGCGTCCATTTTTTTCGAAACGGACCAATCCGAACTCTCCGCCGAAGCGCGCAAAACGCTCGACGCGCTTGCGCCAACACTCCTTCAAGCCCCTGATTACCAAGTCAACATCGAAGCATTCACCGACGACCGTGGCACAGAGCAGCACAATCTCCGGCTCGCCGCGGATCGAGCTGCTTCTGTAAAAAACTACCTCGCATCCAAGGGCTTGATCGCGGACAAAACCTCGGTGCAAAACTGGGGCGAACGAAAAGCAGCTGGCCCTACCGAGATTGGCCGGCAAAAAAGCCGCCGGGTAGATGTGGCGGTCAATGCCTTCTTTTTCAACGATTTCGATGCGTTGCGAGACCGACTTTCAGCCAATACCGAACAGGTTTTGAAAATCCAGTCTGGTCTGGAACAGAGGGTCACTGCCTCCAAAGGCACCCTCGTAATTATTCCTGCCAACGCCTTCATTTTTGAAGATGGCACTACGCCTTCGGGTGAAGTGGACCTATTGGTGCAAGAGGCTTACGACCCATCAGATTTTGTGTTGCATAACCTCACGACCATGAGCGATGGGCGCATTTTGCAGACAGGCGGTATGGTGAGCATTACAGCCCAATCGAGCGGTCGCGATCTTCGACTGGCTGAAGGCGCGGCACTTACAGTGTCCATTCCAAACGGCGGCAATTTCGACCCCAGCATGGAATTGTTTTACGCCCAACCGGTGGCAAACGGAACGGTGGATTGGAAGCCCGCAGGACAAAAATTCCGTAAAACCTTGCGCCCCAGTCGCGTGGAACTCAGTATTGACCCGGAACTGGGCAAACGCATCGCAGCTATCAAGGTCGCGGAATATCCCAAACCTAGTTTGCCCGTATTTACGGGCCAAATGCCGCCCGAACCAAAAAGGTCAACAGCACCCTACAAACCGCGCCCGCCCAAAAAACCAGCATGGAACAATGCGCAGCGGATGTTCGGGGGCGGAAGCGGTGAGATGACCCGAATGAGCCGCAAGGAATTGAAAAAAGCCAAAAAGTATTTCGATCAGCAGATGGATAATTATGAGCGCGATTCGGCCAAGTACGTTCAACTCGCCGAACGCTACCAGCGCAATGTAGAAGGCCATGAAAAAGCCAAGGTTCGCTACGCACAGGAACTCCGCACTTGGGAGAAGGAACTACAAGTTCGGCTTCAAGCCATCTTGCTATATCAGCGCGAGATGCGCTTGCACCTTTATTCCAAAAGTTTGGCTAAAACCCTGAAAATGAAAGCAAAAACCATTCAGGACTACGAAACATACAGCAGCCTCTATTGGGCGGTGGACAATGCCGCTGACGAACAAACCCAATTGATGTTGATGGGAGCCGGATTTTCTGACGATGCAAAGAAGAGCATCAAAGAAACTGGCAACTTGTATGAGAGCATCATCGGGACGAAGGTTATGGACACATACAAAGACTTTAAGCATGCCCGTTCGCTAGCATATAACTCGATAGCTAGTGACACCTCCAACCGTGTTCTATCTCGAATGCTTTCTGCGACGGGCATCAAAGCCATTTCAGATAGCCTGCAAACCGAAATCAAGGAAAGAACTTTGCTTACCTCTAAATCGCCGGAGCAACTCGACTATGCCCTCAAGGGCTACGTTGCCACAGTCAGCAAACTCGGCTGGATAAACTGTGACCGCTTCTATAACGACCCCGCCGAAAAGATGGAGGTGCTGATACAGGAAGCAGAAGACGCAACGCTGTACGCCATTTGCAAGGACATCAATGCCATGCTGCCATTTCATCGAAATTCGGAAGGAACCTACGCCGCAAACGGTTTGCCAAAGGGCAAAAAAATTACCATCATTGCCATCAAAATCAAAGACGGAATGCCGCAGTTTGCTCAGCAAGACATGAAAGTGGGCGATGCAACATTGTCCAACATGGCTTACAAAAGTCTTCCCCTGCGCGAATTGAAAGAGGAATTGAGGAAGTTGAATATTTGAGTTTAGCCACCGCCACCCGTCTTGCGGCTTCGCTGAATAAACAAGCGCCGCTTCGGATCATTGTGATCCGAAGCGGCGCTTAAATTCAAACGTCCAACGTCTAGCAGTCCACCGTCCTCCAATTCAATTGACCGAAAACGCTGGCACGAACGCATTGACCGAATTGTAAAAAGTGAGTTCGTTCACATGCACCTTCATATAGCGTGTAAGTGGCAGGCGATGCACCATTTCCATCAGATCGGCCTCAGAATGGGCTGCGAATACAACCCAGAGCTTGGAGTTTTCGAGCGAAAGGGCGTAGTTGAGAATTTTGCCCTCGCTGAGCAAGCGGTTCACCATGCTGCGTTGTTGAGGAATTTTGTTGACAAATTCTTCAGGGAGGTCGGTGGGCAGTGTAAAGTCCACCATGTATTGAATCGGGTTATTGTCCATGTTTTTGTTATAGGAGGGTTTGGAGTTCTTGGGAAAAAAAGAGCGCGTTTGATCTTTTCAAATCTACGTTCAAAAACCGTGCAAGTTTTCTAATTATTTTCCACAACTGCCAAGCCGTCAGGCAAACTTAACTAAAAGAAAACCCTTTTGCTGCTTTCTATGCTACAATATGCTGCGAGCAGCGCCGAAAAAACCCCAACATTTGTTCAGGAAATTCAAAAGCCCTGTGCTGCTTGTGCAGCACAGGGCTTCTTCAATCTGAATATTCCAGTGATGAATTAATAATTCACCCCCAAAGCTTTCAATGTTTCCAAATCGAGGTTGCCCACCGGGAGGTTCTTGTCTTTTTGGAATTTGACAAGTGCAGCCTTCGTGCGGGCGCCCATGATGTTGTCGGTAGGGCCTGGCTCGTAGCCAGCTTTGATAAGCGCGGCTTGTATCTGGCGGATGGTGTAGCCCGTTACTTTTTCGCCGCAGAGCACTTCGCGCCACTCGGTGAAACCGCCGGGTTTTACCAGTTTGCGCTTGGTGATGGTAGCCGTTTCAGCTGGGATGTCTTCGGTGCGGGTGGTGGCAGCTGTTTTTACCACGCGGGTGGTAAGCGACTGCGTTACTGGCGGTATTTCTTCTTCCCGGGTAGCCGCAGGGGATTTAACCACCTGTTTGTTTATGGTAGCATATTCTGCCGGAATTTCTACATCTTGGGTAGTAGCGGGTGTTTTGATTACCTGTTTTTTCACGACAGAGTATTCAGCCGGGATGATTTCCTCACGGGTAGCAGCCGGAGTTTTCACTTTGCGAACCGACATGGTTTTGAATTCGGCGGGTATAAGCTCCTCACGGGTAGTGGCCGGAGTCAGCACTTTGCGGACGGTACGGATGCCCATTTTTGCAGGGACTTCCGTGGTTTTGGTACAACCAGCGTCGGCCATTCCTGAGCCATCACAACCTTTGTTGACGCGCTTGGTAATGGTCTGATATTCAGCAGGTGTTTCGACCAAACACCACACAAGGCAATCATCAGGGTTGGCGCTAAGGCAGTTGGCATCGGCGCGCTTTTTCACCCATTTGGTGGAAGCAGGCTTCGTCTCTACACGTTCGGTGACGTTTTCGTATTTGGGTTGCAACACGTCAATTTTGGTGTAGGCGGGCTCCATCGCATAAGATTCGGTGACGGTTTCGTACACAGCAGGGATTTCTACAAGACGTTTGCCCTCTGCTTTGATTTGTATGCGCTCCTGAACGGTTTCGTACGCTGCGGGAACAGCGATAATGCGCTTGGATTCAGGTTTGATCTGTACGCGCTCTTCAATGTTCTCGTACACAGCAGCTACGGGAACAATGCGTTTGCTGGCGGCTTTCACCAACACTTGCTCGGTTTCGGCAGCGTACACAGCAGGCACAGCGATAATCCGTTTGCTCCCTGCCTTCACAGTAATGGTTTCGGTCTTGTTTTCGTATGTGGCTGGCACCGCTATGGTGCGCTTGCCGGCAGGTTTAGTGGTCACTTGCTCGGTGACGGTTTCGTATTGGTCGGCGATGAGGCATTTGGCGTAGCACTTACCCGGTTGGGCGTTTGGCGGTGCATCCTGGGCGGAAGCTGCCATTGCAAAACCGATAAGCAGGAAAGAGAGGAGGAAATGTATTTTTCCCATAATGAGAATGAATTGGTTAACTATTAAAAATGTTTGACTTCGTTCGTTTTTGAATGATAAGGCACAAAAGTAAATGGATAAGCCCTGAAATGAAGTGTTTTTACTATGAAATTTTGATCATTGGGTGGATGATCTACATCATATTTTTAGGGTAACAGATATAATGCTTCGTAATCAGTTGAGTGTAAAGGGGTACGTCCGAACATTGGTCAATCGGAAGCACCGCACCGTTTTTAAAAAGAATTTTTATCTGTTCTTTGGAATCGTCGTAAGCGCGGTTGCTTTCTAAGCCAGTATATACAAGGTGCTCAAGTATCGCGTTTTCGCTCATATTGGCTCGCACCTTTTGTTGTATGGATAGAACATAATCGGCAGCGATTGGTTCTGAATGCCATTCCAGTCTAAACAACTGCCGGTCAAGCAAGCCCTTGGACAAGAAAGCGAGCGTGAAGTCTCGCGCTTCCGACCAATACTTGATGGCCGCTGTTATGTCGTGGTCGTCCAAACGGGAAAAATGAGAAAGCAATTCGGCAGGTACAGATGCATCGTTTGGCTTCCAATTGAAAAACCAAGCCAAATGGCGCGGCATTTCGAGTTCTTCTCCGGCAAGTGAGAGCTCTCTTGCACGGCGCAGGGTGTGGATGAGCATTTTTTCAGCAGACACCCCTGTTTTATGCAGATACACCTGCCAATACATCAGCCGCCGTGCTATGAGGAATTTCTCAATGCTGTAAATGCCTTTTTCTTCTACTACCAGTTCGCCCTCGTGTACATCGAGCATCTTGATGATACGATCGTAACTGATTACCCCCTCGCTCACGCCAGTAAAAAAACTGTCGCGGTTGAGGTAGTCCATGCGGTCCATGTCAAGTTGTCCTGACACGAGTTGGTGGAGGAAGTTTTTTGGATACTGGTCTCGGAAGATATTCATCGCCAGTGCCAAACGCCCCTCAAATTGGCGATTGAGGTCTTCCATGAAAAGGCTGGAAAGTTCCTCATGGTGCATATCGGCCAGGGTGTGTTCGAGGGCATGGGAGAAAGGGCCGTGACCAATGTCGTGTAAAAGAATCGCAATACAAGCTCCCTCGGCTTCTTCCGGCGTAATTTCTGTCCCTTTATTGCGCAGGGTTTCTATGGCCTGCTGCATAAGGTGCAAGGCGCCCAAGGCGTGGTGAAACCGCGTGTGCAAAGCCCCTGGGTACACATAAGAGGTAAGGCCGAGCTGTCGAATTCTGCGAAGCCGCTGAAAGTAAGGATGGTCTATCAAATCCAGTAAAATGCCGTGTGGCACTGACACAAAGCCATAAACCGGGTCATTGAAGATTTTTTTGCGGGGGATCATAAAAACTCGGTTTTGATTTACTTTTGTGGAAATTTTAAAAAAATGGTTCAGGCAAAATTCACAATTTCTGCGGAAGAATTCACCGAAGAAATCTTCGAGAAGATCAAATCCTACTTGAAGGGTCAAAACGCTGCCCTGACCATCAGCATTGAAGCAGTCCCGATGGAAGCACCTGGAAAAGAGACTCGTCAAGAATACTTTGACAAGCTGGACAAATCAATTGCCGAGCTTGAGCGAGGCGAAGGCGTCATGTTTTCGTTGGAGGAATTTGAAGGACTTGCAAAAAAATAGATCATGGCTCGGAGCATCCAATTCTCACCAACCGCCTTTGAAGAATAAATAGCATGGCGGAAACTTGACGACGATATAATAGACAAAATCAACACTTTGCTTTTAGACATTGCCCGCGATCCCTTCAAAGGAATTGGCAAACCAGAGCCTCTAAAAGGTGATTATCAAGGCTTTTTGAGCCGAAGAATTACTCAAGCACATCGCCTTATTTATCGGGTCAAAGGTGCTGTTATTGAGGTGGCAAAATGCTACGGTCACTACGACGACTAGTGGCGAGTCCACCAGTTGGCGTATGAATATGCGAAGGCAGATTTTTCACACATTAAGGCGCGAGGAGGGCGAAATGCGGGACATTTTAACCGACGAGCAACGAAGATGAGTGGAAAATATGGCCGCCAGATTCATACGCCAACTGGTGGACTCGGCACTAGTTACACGTTTCTTCCTCACCAAGTCGCGGTATTCCCACCTCTTTAAAACCATTCGCCAGCAAATAATCCCGCCATTTTTCCTGACGGTCAATCGTGCCGTGTACCAGCCAGAGTTTTTTTACGGATTGCTTTTGGCTGGAGATCATTTCGAGCATTTCCACCCGGTCGCCGTGAGCGGAGAACGAATCCATGATTTCTATATCTGCCTTAACCTCAAGGTTTTGCCCAAAGAGAAATACGCTTTCCACTCCTGCGCGAAGTTGTCCGCCGAGGGTGTTGGGCGAACAGTAACCCACAATGAGAATAGTATTTCGTTCGTGCTCAATATTATTCGCGACGTGGTGGCGGATGCGGCCAGCGTTCATCATGCCCGAGGCTGAAATGATGATGCAAGGCTCGGGTGAGTTGTTGAGTTGTTTGGAGGCTTCGGTGTCGCGGATATAAATCAAGCCATTGAAACCGAAAGGATTGTCGTCCTCGGTCATATAGCGGTGGAGATCAGCATCGAAGCACTCTGGGTGATTTACAAAAACCTCGGTTGCATTGACCGAAAGTGGGCTGTCCACATACACAGGTACCTTTGGCAACTCTCCTGCATTTTGGAGCTTGTCAAGCATGTACACGATTTCCTGCGTGCGCCCAACAGAAAAAGCAGGAATTATGACCTTTCCTCGTTTCTCCACGCAGGTACGGCGGATGATATTGACAAAGTGCCCCATTTCGGCCGGTGGCGATTCGTGTTCGCGGTCGCCATAGGTACTTTCGCAGATGAGATAGTCGAGTTCGGGCATGGGCAAAGGATCGCCCAAGATGGGGCGATGCGGCCGACCAATGTCGCCAGTAAAGCCAAAATGGATGGTTTTTCCGCCTTCCTGAATTTCTAGGGTCACCGTTGCACTGCCAAGGATATGACCTGCGTCGCGGTAAAGCAATCGTACATCGGGATGGATATGGAACCACTGTTCGTAGTTGAAACTTGCAAACTGATGCATTACCTGCTGTACATTTTCCAAGGTGTACAGCGGTTTCTTCTCTGGCTCGGTCTCTTTACGATGCTTTTTATTGAAGTATGCAGCGTCGCTTTCCTGGATTTTGGCACTGTCCAGAAGCATTATGGCACAAAGGTCGCGGGTGGCGTGGGTGGAGTATATTTTTCCCCGGAATCCGTCGCCCACAAGTTTTGGCACACGGCCCGTGTGGTCAATGTGTGCGTGGCTCAGCACCAGGCAATCAATTTCTTTGGGATCGAAATGCCATTTTTCGTTGAAACCCGTGATAGGGTTCTCAGCACCTGCCCGGCCATCGTCGTCGCTACCTTGGTAGAGTCCGCAGTCAAGGAGGATTTTGAAGCCGTTGTCAAGGGTAAGCAGGTGACAGGAGCCGGTGACTTCGCGGGCTGCGCCGCAGAATTTTACTTTCATAATAGTTAAATCTGCGCAAACCTCGCAAATAGTTTTTGAACTAAGGGTAAATACCAGTACCGCTCAACTCGAGTCGTTCCAGAATTTGCTCTAGTGTGTTGAATTCCAATATTTTAACTGTTGCCTCGCCCAACAAGGTTTTTGACAGAATCTCACCATTGTTTACTTCAAAATGTTCAAGCCAGTCATGCTTGCGCGGTTTAAAAAAGGGAATTGTTGTTTCGTTCCCTTCGAGCACGGTGCCAATATCGGTGCCTTTGTGGGCATTGCAAACAGGGCAGGCATAAGCAAGATTTTCGGAAACAGTGAGTCCGTGATGTTTAATGGCGATGATGTGTTCAACTTGAAACCTGCCCATCGCAATTGCTTCTGGCAAGCGGCAATATTCGCAACGGAAACCTGCCCGTTCCGCTACCTCACGGCGCAGCTCAATAGAGACATAACGGCTCATTTTCTGCCGGCGGTGGGCGAAGGGTTGAGTAATTTTAATGCACGGGCTTTAGCAAGTCGAACAATATGTTCGAATAGAAAATATTTTTCTAACTCGCCCGATTCATCAGGGCTTAGGATGCCTGTCTTTTTTCGCTCTACCAAATATTCTACTCGTTGCTGTACACGCTCTGGGGCGTAATAGGCCAAACCCTTATCCGGTGAAAGCCCTGCGATGAACTCCGCAAAATCGTCGTAAAGGGTTGCTGGTTGTGTGAGCATGAATATATTTTTCTGCAAAATTCACCTTTTTTATCCTTCAAAACAAATCCCTTTTTTGCTTAAGATGCAAGGTAAGGTTATGGTCTTCGGAACTTTCCTGCCAAGCTTTCGTTTCTTAGCGCCGCATTTATGGAACAACAAAAATTTGCCATTGACAAAGATCGCCTCGGGCAGCGCCGCGCCGCGCTCGAGATTCTGCGCCTACGCCTCAAAGAGGATTTTGTGGGCATTGATGAAATTATTGACAGTCTGCTCGACTATATCCAGGTCTGGTACCTGATGCCGGAGGTGCTCACCCGCCCCATCATCGTGTGCCTCTGGGGAATGACCGGGGTGGGCAAAACCGATCTGGTGCGCCGGTTGGTGCAACACCTTGATTTTCAGGAGCGTTTCGCCGAAGTTGAGTTGGGAAATACCGACCAAACAACTTATTTTAGCAGTGTAAATGCCATCTTGAAATCCAACGGATTAGTGGACAGCCGGCCGGCTATTGTGCTCTTCGACGAGATCCAACGCTTCTATACCATCGAGCCGGATGGATCGCCAGTGCAGGTCACCAAGTTCAACGATTTCTGGGAATTGCTCTCCGATGGCCGCCTCGCCAAGCGCGAAAAAGAGGATTTCGACTATTATATTTCCGATTTCATGTTCAACCAACGGCAGCGCAACCGCCGTCCACCTGGAGAGCCTGTACCGCCAGAAGACCCCTCGCAAGACACTATTGGGATCTGGGAGGCCCGGAATTTGAAAAAAATGCTCGAACTGGAGGAAGATGTGCTCGACATCGCAGAGATGAGCAAAAAACAGATGCTCGACATTATCATCGAAGCCAAGAGCCGCCGCCGCGTGTTCGAGCCGATAGATTATTCGCAAATGCTCATCCTCATCAGCGGCAACCTCGATGAGGCGTTTCAAATGGCCACACACACGTCCGACAGTGAGGTAGACGCGGATATTTACCACGCTTTCACAAAAAAAATAACAGCTGTGGACATCAAAAACGCCCTCACGCGCCGCTTTCGCCCGGAGCAGGTAGCGCGTTTTGGCAACATCCACCTTATTTACCCCAGTCTCCGAAAGGCTGATTTCGAGTCGCTTATTCGCAAGGAAGTAGGAAAAATAGTGGGCCGCACGGAAGTGCGTTTCAATGTGAAAATTCACATTTCGGACAACGTTTTTGCCCTCATTTACCGCAATGGCGTATTTCCGGTGCAGGGCGTTCGGCCCGTGTTCAGCAGTGTGACCGATATTTTGGAAACCAATCTAAGCAAGTTTCTTTTTGAATGCCTGAACGATGGAAGCGACTCGTTTTCCATTGATTATGACAACGAAGGGAAAAAAATATCGGCCCAAATTGGCAGCCGAAAAGTTGAGATTCCGTTCGTGGGCCGCATTGACAAAATCCGCCAGGGCAACATTGCCGACGTGGTGGCCAATGTGAGCGTTCACGAGGCGGGCCATGCCGTGGCATACGTTACACTCTTTGGCATCGCGCCCTTACAGCTCAAATCAAAAGTAGCGAGCAGTTATGCTTCTGGTTTCACGTTCCCGCATGAGATATATGAAACGAAGGAAAATTTGCTCAAAAAGATAAAGGTGTTCCTTGCGGGGGGCTTGGCTGAAGAACTTGTTTTTGGCGATGAAAACGCCACGGTGAGTCGTTCAAACGACCGCGAGCATGTGACCATGCTTGCCATGGACTACATCCGCCGCCACGGCTTCGATGAGCGCTATCAGGCCAACTACACCCTGGAATATGGCTTTTCGATGGATAAAAATGCCACCGACAAAGATGTGGAGGCTATGATTTCGGGTATTGTAAAAGACACCCGTGCTTTGCTTGCCAAGCACCTTGATTTCCTACTTGATCTTTCCCGTGTACTCAATGAAAAAGGCAGCATGGACGCAAAAGACGTGGCCGAAGTGGCGGCTCGGTTTAATCTTCCGGCAGCAATAAAGGAGGAAGGATACCTTCATCTGCCGGGCTATCAGGACAAGTTGGGTTGATGGTGGGAGAGCGCATTCCTAAAACAAAAAATTTTTCCTCGCCCCCTCCGCGTCAATCCGCTCAACAATTTTTACTTTTGCAACACTATTTGCCAACGGACGCGTCAGAACAAATTCAACGCGAACCTTTTTTTCACCAAACCATCACATTAATTGGCATTCAAACCTTACCGACCTAAACCCCCCGGCGGCGCACGCCCCCCCGGATCTCGCCCAGGAGGGGGCCGACCTTTCAACCGCGGCCCACGCCCACCAGAGCACAACATCAACAATTTCATCCGCGCCAACGAGGTGCGCCTCATTGGCGACAATCTTGAAGAAATAAGCGCGGCAGCAGGGCAGCCTGTTGAGTCGGGCGTGTACCCCACTTCAAAACTCCAGAAATGGGCCGAAGAACTGGGGCTTGATTTGGTGGAAATAACCCCCAATGCAGTGCCACCCGTGGTGCGTATTGTGGATTACAACAAATTCCTGTACCAAAAGAAAAAACGCGAGAAGGAGCTCAAAGCCAATGCGGTGAAGGTAGAGCTTAAAGAAATCCGCTTTGGCCCTGAAACCGGCGAGCACGATTTTGACTTCAAATTGCGTCACGCTAAAAGTTTTCTCTCCGAAGGCAACAAAGTAAAGGCTTATGTGCAATTCCGCGGCCGCGCCATTGTGTTCAAAGAGCGTGGCGAGCTCCTGCTCCTCCGTTTTATGAAAGAACTGGAAGACCATGGCTCCGCTGACCAATTGCCACGACTCGAAGGCAAACGGATGCACGTCATCCTGTCGCCCAAAAAAGGCCCTGCGAAGAAAAAGGAGTCTTCTTCTTCGCCTGCCAACGACTAAAGAAACGCTGTTTTGCGCTGAGCACTTGCCCAGCATTGATCATATTCTTTGAACCCCGCACGGTTTTTGCCTTGCGGGGTTTTTCGTGTAAGCATGACTGCTGTATCCAATGTGTCTAAATGCCCCCCATGGGGCTCAAGCAATATATTTTGAATGCCAAAATATGAAAAAAATCTCATTTTTACTGGTTTTTGCGTTTCCATTTTCGCTGGCAGCACAGGTAGGGGTGCCACAGTTTAGTATCCCAATCCAAGGGGCGCACTTGCAAGATTATTATTTGGTGAACTATGTGGACTGGAGCTTCGATAGCATCCAGGATTTTAAATGTGGCCATAAAACCTACGATGGACATCAGGGCACAGATTTTACGCTTCGGAACTTTGCCCAAATGGATGCGGGTGTGGACGTGTATGCAGCGAATACCGGGGTAGTTACTTACATTTTGGATACCTTGTTTGATCGAAACAAGACCGCTGTTGCTGGCGGGCTCGGCAATTATGTGGCCATTCGGCATTTCAATGGTTTTTACACCTACTATGGTCATTTGAAAAAGGGTTCTGTGGCCCTTCAGTTGAGTGATACCGTAACGATGGGCCAAAAAATTGCGGAAGTAGGCAGCAGTGGTTATTCCAGCGACCCACACCTGCATTTTGAGGTTTGGTATGACAGCTTGTATTACTGGGACCCATTTTCTGGTTCTTGCGGGAACCCTCAAACCTTGTGGCTGGATACCTTGGCCTATGTTCATGAGTTTGGGCTTATCGATCATGATTTCACCGATTTCATCCCTACGCTCGACACCTTGAAAGAGCGCCTTCCTGGCCAGGAAGTGTTTTCGTCTTCTGACCGGGTGGTTACATTCTGGGTGCAGGGTTACGGCGTTTTTCCAGGCGATATCAGTACGGTGAAATGGTATGACCCACAGGGAGATTTGTGGTTTCAGTTTGATTATGCCCACCCTTACGAATGGTGGTACTACTACGTTTGGACTTACATCAACACCCCTCCTGCCGACAAGGCTGGTATTTGGACCGTAGCATATTTGGTCAACGACGATTTGAAATTAGTCGATTCATTTGAGGTGGCTGGCGCAACGGCAGCCTTCGAGCCTGAAACCGCCTTGGACGCAAAAGCCTTTCAAAATTCGGAGGGCGACCTGGTGCTTGAATGGCAGCAGCACTTTCCGCTCGAAGACGAACTATACATCGTGGACATGATGGGCACGCTGGTGTACCACAGCCCCGTTCCCTCGAACCAGCAAACGCTGACCTTGCCGATTGCACAGGCTTTGAACTCCGGGCTGTATGTGTTATACGGCAAACAAGGCCGGGTGAAACCGCTTCGTTTTGTTTTTGTCCAATAATTTTGAAACTTTCCTTTTGTGCTTTGCCAAGGAATTGTACTTTTGCGCTCCGTTTTTCAAACAGATATTTTTGTCATGCCTAAAATGAAGACCCACTCCAGCGCCAAGAAGCGTTTTTCGGTGACTGGCAAGGGGAAAGTTAAGCGCAACCGCGCTCGAATGCGTCACTTGATGCGCAAAAAATCAACCAAAGCCAAGCGCCACCTGCGCCACGGTGTAGTGGTTGATAAATCCGAGCACGCACGCATCGAGCGAATGCTCGTTATTTAAAACCGTCGTCCGGTTGTACGCTCAACCACTTCGGTAACCACGATTTCCGCAAAGGCGGGAATTTTTTCAATTCACATTTTTTAACGAGGACATTGGTTAAAAGTGTTGATAGGTAAAAGTGGCAAGTTAAAAGTACTTGAAACTCAAAACTAACAACCCCGGTGTCGCACTAGAAAATCTTTTCATGCCAAGAGCAACAAACAACCCGGCCAGCCGCGCCCGCCGGAAAAAAATCATGCTAGCCGCCCGAGGTTTCTTCGGTGCCCGCTCCAAAGTTTACACCGTAGCGAAGAACGCGCTCGAAAAAGGCTGGCAGTACGCCTACCGCGACCGCAAATTCAAAAAGCGCATTTACCGTCGCCTCTGGATCGCTCGTATCAACGCCGCTGTACGCCCCATGGGCATAAATTACAGCAGTTTCATCCACCTGCTCAGCCAAAAGGGCATCGGCTTAAACCGAAAAGCACTGGCGGATCTAGCGCTGAATCACCCCGCGACTTTCAAAGCGGTGGTGGACGCTTCCAAAGCAAAAGGATAATTTGGCTTCGGCCACTCGAAAATATTACGGGGAATCGGCTTTTGGCTGGTTCCCCGTTTTAGTTTTCACTTTATTGCAAAACGACGAATTTGGCACTAAAGGGTAGTTTCCCAGACTCATCATATAAGGAAAGTACATAAACGCCATTAGCCAGGTCGGCAACTGGCATATCAATGACCTCCACATTTTCGACGATGGAAAACACTTGAAGCGTTCGTCCTGAAAGGTCGGAGATCATAGCCATGCCCTTCATAGGTGTTTCCAATTGAATGTGCAATATATCTGAAGCGGGGTTTGGCAAGAGCATAATCTTTTGGCCTCCTTCTTGTGTCGTGACGGTGCTTACAATCTCTACTTCTACCTCTTTGCAGGCTGTATCGCATGTATTCGCATTGCAAACCGTGAGGCAGACAGTGTAATGACCCGGTGCAGAAAAAAGGTGTACAGGGCTGGTGTCTTGGCTCATGTTCGCTGCACCCGAGGCAAGATCGCCAAAATTCCAGAGCCAGGTGGCTGGCTCAAAGTAAGAGAGGTCTGTAAAATTGACCTGCAGCGGGGAGAGGGTGTCTTCCTGCCTCCAACGGAAGTGGGCAACGGGCAGGTTGTCCAAGCCAAAGGTGTCGCAGGGGCTGCTGTCCATGGGACCCAGGCGGAAATTAGGGTAGTTAGGCATTAATATGTCATTTACTGTAGGTAATTCCAAATCATGCTGCCGAAAGTCACAGGCCAAACCTGGTTCGTCTGGTGCATGAATCGTGTGATAGTAGTAAATGCCACTGGTGCAGGACATGTAAATTTTATTGTCTGGGGCGAGCGCCATGGCGTGAAAAGCGCATGAAAATCCCTGCGGGGTAACAAAACCATCGTACTCGGCGATCAATTGTGCGGAGGCTGCAATGTCCGGAGCATACAGGTCATATTGGAACAGTTTGTTTTGGGCTAACTGGAAGTACATGAATCGTGAATGGGGAGAAATGGCCGCCCAGGAAGCATAAACATTGGGGTCAGACATCATTATGACCTGTGGATTGGACAAGTTGCCTGTGCAACGGTCAAAGTCGTAGAGATAAACGCGGTTGAATCGGTTGACCCCGTCTACCCAAGTAAGGGTTACCCGTGCAAACTTTGTCCCATCCGGAGAAATAACCACATTCCATCCCGTTTTTGGGTACATGGAAGCCTCGCTGTCTTCCCAGTCTTGTGTAAAAGGCCCAATGATAGTATCAGGGGTCAGGAGATAGAGGTTATATACATTGACATACTCCTGTGGGATGATGATCCACCAGTCTTGGCCGTTTCCATGCCTTACCGCAGTGAAAGCACCCTCTTGCGTGACAGGCCCCCTCAACAACTGATTTTTCTGGATCACCTTTCCTGTCCCGTTGTTGGCGCTCATATCAACTTCAGTGTAAAGTATTTTCCCGCTGCTAATGTCCATTTCCATGGTATGATGAAAATAGACGTATTGCTGGGGATGCCCCGGCAGGGGCAGTATCATCATGTTTTGATAGGAGTCGTAGCCATAGATGGGCTCGTCGCACTCTATGTTCTGGAAATAACCAGGGCTCAAGTCTTCCCCATTTTCAACGACTTCGTTGTTGTAGTTGACTACTTTACAACCGTTGGCGTAGAATTGAAGATTCCCTTCATCATCAGAGATGCTACAAGGCATGTTGAACCCAAAATGGTATGGCAAGGAAAAATGGGTTAGCGTAGGCTTTACGGTATTAAAATCAATCCTTGTTCCACCACCGTGATTTGCAAGATTTGTGCCATAGCCGGTGACCCATTGATAATCATTTTTTCCTTGAGCAAATGTTGCGACCGAAAAAAGGAGCAGGACAGTGAATGCTTGAAGTGTTTTACGCATAGTGAACAATGTCAATAGCCCCCCTGCTTGGCTATGCCAAGCAGGGGGGCTGAGTGAAAAGAATTATCGGAGAACGACGAATTTGATGCTCTTAGATGGTTTTCCTAACAAGGTAGAGGATGAAAGGAAATATACACCGTTATTTAACTGCTCAACAGGTATATCCAGCGTTAGCGATTTATCCTGGACATGCAAGTGTTGGACATCCCGGCCAGACAGGTCCGAAATGATTAGATCGCCAATAAATGGAGTATCAAATTGGACGTGCAGTACATCTGAACATGGGTTAGGAGATAGGGATAGAATGATGGTTTGAAAACTTGCATCCCGTTCTATTTGCTGAGGGCAATTGTCAGTATCAGGATTTTCCCGCCAATACTGTGCTCCTTCCGCTGGTGGCAGCATCGCAGCCGCAGCACTTTTGGTACGTCCTGCTACTTGGGTACACTGTTGAGCGATGGCATCCAAGGTGTTTATTTCTGCTTGCTTGCTTTTGATATTTATTTCCAGATTGTCCAAAGTGATATGGGAGCTAGCAGAGGTAGCCGATAAAACATTCATCAAAACCAGAAGATGTTTGCTCAGCACATTCGGTAGGAGTTTGAAGACAATCTGTACCAGGTTTAAACCAATTTTGCATTGGGTTTCTGTCAATGGGAGCCTGATGCGGGTCGTTCAGATTTTCTACTTTAAATTCATTGATTTGAATGGTGCTACCGCTTGGCCCACTCAGGTTATTCCCAAGTAAAATAGCAGTATAGGCATTTGCTGAAGAATAGTCCGTTAAAGCCCAATGGTTTCCCAGACATTTCTGGTCGCCTAAAAATGCATTGTCTGCTCCATGGCCTTGTAGAAATAGGCCTGTGCCACCGACATAGAGGTTTAATGGGTCCAGATTGTGATCATTAATGGTGTTCAGACCAAATGACGATTTGCCACAGTTACCAATAAAATGAAAGCCACGGTAAGTATGGTCGGTAGTATTAGAACAGATACTCCAAGGTCCCGCATTTTCAGCATGGATGGCACAACAGCCACCATCTGGACCTATCCCTAAAATATTGTTGTACCATAAGACATTGCCTTCAGCGGGTGTATTTGCTCCGTTCACCATAAAAATACCCCAGCGATTATTACCGGTTGAGAACGTGTTGGTGCTTCTAATGGTGTTTCGGGTCACTTTGAAATTGTCTGCCCCACTGATGTCAATATCAATGAACTTGGTTTGTCTTCCTGAGTTTCCGCCCGTCATTGCCTCGATGGTGTTGGAGTCAATCCGCATAAAATCGTGGATAGATGCGCCGCCTCTTATGTGCATTCCGCGTCTATTATTGCCAGCAAAATCGTGTATTACAAGATGGTTTCGATCAATGGTATTGCGAAACACATCATCATCCCCAAATTTGGAACGGTCTAGACTAATGCCGAATTTAGAATGTGAGGATGCGGGTTCATTCGTTACATGAATCGTATTGTCACGAATATGTATTTGCTCTTTATTGTTATGGAGCAGGCATGTGATGTTGTTCCATTCACAAGATTAACTGCGTATTTCTGTTTCCTGAATATATTTCTGGCTGTGGGTTCATTGATCGTTAGCCCTATCGCAGAAGAAGGACAGTGGATTAACTGAACCCCGACAAAAGAGCCTAAATTAGTGCCATTCAAAGGAGAGGTGCAATCAAACTGATTGTGTGCCAGTATGGCATTCACAGCAATGCCCTTTGCATTTAAACCTATAATGTTGCGATTGATGTAATTGCCTATCAGCAATACGCTTGCGCTGCTGGTTTTGATATCTACTGCTATGGAGGCATCCTCTATATGGTTGAAGAAAAAAGTACTATTGCCTCCCGTGGCAACAAACCCCGTCCATCGGTTCTCACTACAATGGAAATATTTTGAAAAGAATGATGAAGCGAAGGTGCAGGACTAGGATTCTTATTAGTACCGATAGTTGAGCAGGTTTTTCGAGGTTTTTTTGAAGGAAAAAAGAACTGTTTTTACGCCCAAAAAATTGATTATCAATTCTTTGTATTATTAAAGGATGTTCGCGCCATAGCTGCTGCCAAAGCCGGTTATGGTATCTCTAATGTCAATTCCATAAACAACGCATCGGTCAACAAGCTCAAGACGTAAATACCGGGTACAATGCCTGCTCTCTGGGGAATCCTAAGCAAATGGGTAATGGAACGGGGCAATACAGCGGCATGATCCACCCGAAACCCATCCGACGAGAAAAACTGAGCACGTGTATCCGCCCTCATGCTCTCTAAAGAAAATTCAAACCGCAGGCTTCCAGAACTTGTAACCGATAAGATGGCTTTCAAATGGCGAATATGCCCAGGCTTGAAAACGGTCCATTGCCTCAGAGACAGCACCGCTATAGAACAAATACCAAAATGCGCGCAATGCGCAGCGGGATTGCCGAGTTCGACAGAGGCGAGAATTTTAATAGGGTGTACAGACTTGGGCATGGGAGGATTGAGAAATTAGAATTTTGAGATGTTTATTCGCGGGCAACTTTGAGCGGCACTCGGGTCAAAAGCGGTTCATCGCTGGTGGTTTGGTAGCAGGCTCCAGGTGTGCCGGGTTCGCCGGGCCTATCGTATCGGCAGAAACAGCCGTCCATTTGAAATTTGAAATCGCAGCCACCGCAGCCTTCACCTGTGCAGGCGGTCCAAAAGGAGTCGGCGAAAAAGTTTCCAGCTTTGTCGGGCTTAAGCCGCACAGCAACGAAAACCGATTGTTCCATATCCTCCGAGTGGCGGCCTTCGAGCGTGATCCACCTATAGCCTTCTATTTCCTGGCAATCCACTTTCTCAACGGTTCCTAGTCGGGGAAATTTGGCTGCAACGGATCTCACAAGGACCTCCTCGCTTACCATGTTGCGTAATCGCCCGTTGAGCATGCTGGCTATTGGGTCGCGCTGCGGGTCGAAAAAACCATCGCCAAGCGCCACATCCAGTTGGGCCAGCAAGATTTGGGACCAGAGACATAGATTGAGGAGCAGCATTGTCTTCATGGCGGCTATTCCTTGATGTTTGTTTGGATTTTCATCAAGGGGTTAGGCAAGGAAACGGCGCTGCCTGCGGCATCTGAACAGCAACCGACGCAACTGCCGTCGAGTATGCTGCAATTGTTGCACCCGGGGCTAGAACATACCAAAGCTTGCGCGGAGGCAAAGTAAAGCCGTCCTTGAGCATCGGGATTCAAAGGGATGCCAAGCGTGAATTTTTGTTGGTTTTTAGCCTGATAAACGCCTTCAAAAACAAGGATTTGCGCTCCGCTTGCTGTCTTGTTTTTGTATGTTTTAAGGACTTGGCAGCCTTGCCCCAAGCGCGCTTCGACCGATTTGAAAAGCACATATTCGCTCACCAAAAGCTGTATGGTAGTGTCGCTGCGAAGAGCCACGGGATCGTTTTGCGGGTCAAAAAACTTGACCTGGGGTGTGCTGACCTGTGCGCTCAAGCGGACACAGATAAGGATACAGCAGAGAAGGTATAAGTTTTTCATTGTTTTCTGAATGGATAAAGGGTAAATCATGTCATCAGTGCCTAATCAATAGAGGTGCCGTAGAGCATGTCCTTAAGTTTGGAACCCTGCACTTCTGGCATTTTGTAGGCACTGTTGAATTTGTCGAGTGTTTCGTCAATGTCGTGCTTGAGTTGTTTGAATTGATCGGGCAACACCGTTGAACAGGCTTTTTCATTTTCATAACTGCTCGCTATTTTGGAGAATTTCTTGTAATATTCTCCACCCTGGCCTACGAAATTGCAGTATTTTTCGATAAAAAGTCCCACGCGGTCAATCGAAAACTGGAGGTTGGTGGTAGCGCGGGCGAGTAAACGAGGGTCGGGCGGTTGCCCAGTTTGCAGACTGACCGAAGGGGTGGCCGTGGTTTCGCCCGTGGCTTTGGCTACATAGTTGTCGAGCATGGAATAAAGCCGTTCCCAGTCGTCGCCGTCACGGCAACTGACGAGCGGGACGGTGTAGCCCACTTGTCGGGCGCAGTCGGAAAAAAGGGCCTCGCATTCTTTTTTGAGTGTCAAATTGGCGTCCTGGAGATAGCCCGTTTCGTAGTAAATTATATTGAGGTCGTTGTGCATCCGCACCGTAAAATCAAGCACACAGGCTATTTTGTCAATGTTCTCCTTTTTCTCCTTGTCTTCACCGCCACCGACGGCCAGGCCGACGATTGAAAAGGCTGCGGAGAGAAAAGGGTTGGTCTGGAAAAGCGCGGGCATCTGAAAGTTGAACTTCTTTTTCATGCGTTCTTCGATGCTGCTCTTGGCTTTTTTAAATTCCGGGTAGTTATGCGGATTGGAGAGGTTGGAAAGCCCTTGTTGCGCTTTGAGGCTGCTTAAGTGGTGGTCCATGCTCAGCACTTTTTCATAGAGCATTTTCACGATCTCGATGCTCTTTCGGTATCGGAGTTTGAGCAGTTTGATTTCGTGCTCTTGTTCAAGCCCTTTCAGGGTTTCTTCGAGCTGAATTTTTTCCCAAAGGATTTGGAAGCCGCATTCGGGTTCGCGGTTTCGCGGGTCAGTGAGGGATTTGTCTACATCATAGAGTCGCGTCCGAAGGGGTTCGGTGTGGTCGGAGTACGCACGTTCCAGTTGGTCAATCTCAGCGTATGCCGTTTTGATCCAGGGCTGTATCCATGCAATGGCTGAGTCGCTGGAATTGCCAAAAGGGTTCTTGCTTTCGGCTTGAACAGCTTGCATCTGTAGGCAGAACAGGGCAATGTACAGCCATCCGCTCCGCAGGAACGTTTGAGTTTTCATAGCTTAGAAATTTAGGTTATTGGAGAGGATCAGGATGGTGTCATTAATGTGCTCTGGTATGTGCAAGTGCCAAAATTTCAGGAAACGCGCAACAAATCAATAATCAAATTCAGGTAGTTGGTCTTTAGAGATACCCCATAATTGCTGAAAATCTACACCTATCAAAATCATTCTCAATTTTTGACCGTTCTGATTTTGCTTTTTTGCCAGTTCTTGCCATTCGGATACTTTGCGCTTGGTTACTTTTCCGAGGAATTTAGCCCAATAAACCACCATATATGCATCATAGTCTTGATTTTCCAGTATGAATTTATGCCCTGTCTTTCCTATGACAACGTTTCCCAGATAATGGTCCAATAGTTTACCTTCTATTGGTGGTACCAAATTTATGGAGTCAATTTTTTTTATAAATACCGAAACCATTCCATTACAGTCTTTAATGGAATTTCGATAATCAACGAATTTTTTTTCCTTATTGAAAAATTGAGCCTCAGGCATTCCAATCTTAGATCTGTAAAATGTATACAATGCTTGCGTGTCTTTAAAGCAAAGAATTTCGGAGGTGTCTATTCCATTGGAAAATAGAAATTTTGACAAAGATTGATGGTTTTCCAAGGCGGGTTGTTTAATCCCTTCATGATAAAATAGTAGCCGCTTACAAGATATAGCGAGTACCAAAAAAGCAGTCAATAACAATAAAGTGAAGTGCTTCATTTTAATGAATTTTATACTTGCGGCAGATAGGTTTACCTGCCGCAAGTAAGGTTAATCAGAAAGTGACAGGTAAGCTGTTATCTTCCGTCATTGACTGAGAGATTGTGTATACCCCTGTTTTTATCGTATAAGAGCGAACCCCCAATGCAGCGGAAACATTAGACGGCAGGACAAAATCCTCTTCGAGTTGAAATTTACCACTACCGAAATGAGTCTGGTAGGTAGCGTCGGTCATGGAACTACGATCGAATTCCATTTTCAACCTCCCGTCTTCAATCCAGGCAGTACCTGTTGCGGTGTTTTTGCTAGTAGGCCCTGATTTATTTTCGATACCGTCAAGAGAAATATCACAAATTCCAATTCTTTTGCAGCCTTTCGATTTTCTTCCCAGCTCAATAGTAAGGGTGATTTTAGGGCCAAGACCATCTGATTGAGGAATGGAAGTAGCTTTTGCTGCAAAAGTTGATAGAAGAAAAACAAAAGTCAGCAGTGAAAAAAATAACGTTTTCATAATTCAGAATAAAGCGTGTTTTGCCTACTCTATACGCTTTTCGGCATCCGCGTCCGTACTCTTTTATGGATTTTCCGGAGACCTCCATTTGGTTTGGCTTAAACATTCTTGGCATAGCAGGGCCTGCTTTTGATTTATGGTTGCGGCACATAGTGCCAGGGGCAGCCTGCGGCAAGCGAAGTCGAAGCAGTTTTCTTCCCCGCCACAGTCCCGAAAATTCGGGACTTGGCAGGTCAGGTTTCATTTGGATATGTGGGCGATTGAAGCGTGTTTTGACGCCCTCGGTCGGCTCGCGGGACAAGCCCGCGAGCGACACAAGGGACTATCCTGGTTTGATTATAGCCGTAGTATGTGTTGGGGCCTGAACAGCACTACCCAACTTTCAAGCACAAATACGATGGGATGGCGACCTGCCGGAATCTCGATGTCGTGGCCGAATACAAAAGCCGGGAGTTTCAAGGGCGAGGCCAACTCGAACCAAGCAGCGCCCAGCAGGCTGCGGATAGTTCCGGATACCATTCCCATTACGGGGAAGGAAGCCATCACCGCACCACTTTCCATGAGCGAAAGTTTGGCATAAGCGCAGCCTGCGGACTCCCCTGGGTTGGATTGTTGCGGCAGTTTCGTTTTTTCCATTACAGTCAGGCTGTACTTGTCCGCGCCCTCGAGCCTGGTTTTTACCCAGGTGGTCGGTGGTGTTTGTATGATGTTTTGCCCGGTCAAGGCTTGTGTGTCGAAGCGTGTCATGGTGTTTTGTTTTTCTGATGAGACAAAGGTGGGGGTGTTGGTTTTTAGAAAGTACCGACAGTTGTGCAGCTCTTTTGAGGTTTTTCAGGAGGGAAAAGTGGGATAATTTTGAGATAAAACATTGGTTTTCAAATTTTTGTGAGGAAACCCTTTGTTCGCGGCAAAATTTGACTTTTTAGCACCTTAAGTACCGATGAAATAACAACCTCACGATTTGGAGGGTCTAATTGGGCGGTCTCGAGCACTCGGGATTGCTCGTCAGTTACGTAGTCCCACTATGTGCCTTCCTCGTGCCTTGTCTGCCACCAAATTACCCTCCTCCAAATCGTGAGGTTGCTATTTCTTCGGTACTAACCTGCGTTCACGTCATCAATGATGATTCCTCCACTGCGGAGATTCTGTTGGGATTGGGAAGTTTGACCCCATAGAGCTGAAGCAGGATTTTGCCCAAGGGCAATGCGTTGTGTAATGGTGATTTGTTTCATGCGTATTTAATTTTTTGAATGAAGTGTGATTTGATTACGATACAAAGATCACGGCAGTCGTCAACCTGAGTCCCGACAGTTGGCAGGAAAATGTGTGCAACAAATGTCACATACTGGTCTTTTAATGGAAATTCAAATATTTGAAAATCAAAGACTTAGACGGCGAAATACCCATAACAACGTGTTCGCGATTGCGGCTGAATTTACGGATTTGTGTCGGCATTTTGCCTGATTTTCAATGGTTAAGCCTAGGAATAGCTACAATAAAGTGTTACAAATATGGAGCGATGCCATCCCTCAACATCGAGGCTGATTCCTAGTACATTAAGCCCTTGAGCTGGATCCGCTCAAAATGCCTGAGAATAAGCTTTGAAAAGTGTTATAGATTTTTGGACAGCCCTGCCGAAATCTTTGCTCTCGTCATCACTTCCTGCCTTATGATTAAAGAACTTACCGAACTGGTTTCCCTTGCCGAGCAATCCATCCCCAACCACGAAGCATTGCTCAATTTCTTTTCGAAGAACAGCAGCGACGTGCTTAAACTCTTTCACGCAATGCAAGGCAATAGTTTTCGGACAGAAGCCGAGGCAATTGATAGAGTCAAGGTGGGGGAGCGTACGAAATTCAGGCAGGTTGCAAAAGATCTCCTACGTTGTTTGGAGCAAATGGTGCTGATGATTGACTTTGACAAACAAGTGCTTGATGAATTAAACCACGCCCGAATCAGAGGATTTCAATTAATGGCTACCGTTAAATCTTTGGCGCCGCTTGCTTGTAAAAACGGGGCTAAAAAAGCGGCAGAAGAGCTGCTCAAAATCGGCCAGCGATATGCCCGCCCAGAGTTTGTGGTAGAGGCATCTAAAGTTTTGATGGATTATGCTTCTATTGCCAGCGACGATCCCCAAAATTTTAAATTCTATCACGCTATGTATCAGGAATATAGCCAATGGAGGCTTCTGGAAGAACAGATTCTTATTGCGCTTAACAAGATCAAATTGCCCTATATCAAGAAAAAAGCCTTAAACTGTGAAAATGCAGCCTTTGCACAACACTGTGTAAACGAGTTCGAGGAGTATGTGGATGTGATACCTTCCCATGGTTTCCATATTGCTTTTTACAGCATAAAATCCAAAATGTTTATGATTGAAGCGCGGTATCAAGAGGCCGCCAAAATACACGATGAAGCCATCCGATACTTCAAAGCCCGAGATTATCCTTGCAATACCGCGCTCAACATCTTTTACTATGTAGAAATCGCCAACTGCGTTTATCTCGCCCAATATGAACGTGGCAGGGATTGTTTTCAAAATGCCCTCGACCTCGCGCTTGTTGGGAGCTTCAATTGGTTCAACACCCTCGAGCTCGGTTTCTACCTTCTTATGCACGAACAAGATTGGGGCGGTGCTGCCGAGGTGTACGCTACCGCCACCAAACACAAACGATTCAACGTGCTGCTTGGCGCAAGGCGTGAAATTTGGCACATTCTGGGGGCCTACCTGTACATAATGTATAAACTGACCAGTGCTGACATCCCCGAAGGCATGGTGCCAAAGGTCAAGAGCAGCAAATTTCGCAACGAAATCAAAGGCTTCTCGCACGACAAGATGGGCATGAACATCGCCGTGCTCGCTGCTGAGGTCCTCTTGAATTTTGTAGAAGAAAAAGACGAAGAACTCTGGGACCGTATCTCCGCACTCGAAAAATACCGCGAACGCTACCTCCGCAGCAACGAAGACACCCACCGCTCGCAACTCTTCATCAAGATACTCAGCATACTCTCCAAGTACCATTACGACCGCGAAAAATTCCTCGAAAAAGCCGCGCCATATTTGGCTGAAATGCGCACCGCCCCACTTCAAATCAGCAACCAGGCGCACGAGTTGGAAATAGTGCCTTATGAGCAACTGGTGTTTGCCATTGCTGGGCAACTCAACAAGCGCTGGAGTCGCAAAAGCGATATCCCTGCATGGCAACGAATAAGCCCGGCCAAATCGGCAAATGCTGGTTTGGCAGCGGTATGATGAGATTTCTTGGTTGGGTGGGTGCGGGTGCGTAAGACCTTCGCTCGGCGACAAAAGCCACGCTTAATGCCTTGAGATTAATAACAAGGTTCATCTGACCGCAAAACATTTTGTAAGATATTTTCTAAACTGTCAAGTTCTTTTAAATTGAATTCTTTTGGAAAAACGCAATTTGAAAATATGCAGTTTTTGAACCAACTGCTTCTGATAAATCCCCTAAAATGGCATCCTTCAAATAATACAGATGTAAACCTCACTTCGCTGTCAGGGTACAAGATTTCAACAACATTGGGATTGGGAGGCTCTGTGCAATTCTTCAATACGCAATTCTCAAAAAGGGCTAATTCATTGGTTATAACCGAACTGCTTGAATCACTGGATTTTAAATAAAAATGTACAGCCCCCAAATTTTCCAAACTTATTTCTCCTCCTCTAAAAATACAATTCTCATAGTCAACACCCACCATTGATTTGGGGCAAACCCTATTGGCCAAGAAATAACACGATTTGTATTTTGAATTTGAAATACTGGAAGCCCAAAGTACATTGCTAAAATTAGAATTCAAAAACACTACATTATTTGCAATGCTGCTATCCATAAGTGTGATGGCACTAAAACTGGCATTTTTGATAGTATTGTCGGAAATGGTTATATTGTTGATGTACCAACGTTCGTTGGGTTTGTTGAGACGTTCCAAAAAATTTGCGATCAATAAGGCATTCACTCGAACATAATCATTGTTTGCTTTATTGGACGATAATTGATGCATTTGTGTTGTAAAACTTACATCTCCAATAAACTCCTGAACCATATTTTCTATCAGTTCGCCATTGAAAATTTTTGACGCGGATTTCACTTGATTTGTTACCTCAACTTTCTTTTTCTCAGCATACCATGTGTTGATTTTTTTTGGCAATTCATTCAGTGCAATATATCCAAAAACTATAATTAGCGCAATAAAAAAAACTATTTTAATCTTCTTTAAAACATTCTCTCTTCTTGTTGAAAAAAGCATTTTGTGAATCTTGTCTACTGCATTCTGATAATCGTTCTCTGTGTTTACGTCAACATAATTAAGATTTTTGGGAAACAACACATAGTTTTCAAGAACATCTAAAGTGCTGTTTTTATATCTTATTGGAACAAGACGTTTGTTCATCGCTATTGAAGTATAAACTTCTGCCTTACACCACTTGCTCTGAATAGAGTTGTCAGATATGATAAAAATAAAAGCATCTGTATTTTTAACCGATTGTTGAATTTTTTCAGCAAAATTCTCGCCTACTAAAATGCCTTCCCGGTCGTAAAAAACCCTATAACCTTTCGCGCTCAATGCATCATAAAGAAATGCCGCCAGCGATTCGTCTTGTCTGGAATAGCTTATAAACAATGAGGGTTTTTTGAATAAAAACATAATTTTTTACATAGGTAAGTTTAGACGTACTTAGGACAAAGATAAACTCAATTTTAATCTCAACCTGCGACCATGTGTTTAACAACCTGTCACAAAAAACAAAGCCGCCCTCCAATTACTCGGAGAACGGCTTGTCTTGTCCTACTACCTTTTAATATTATTTCTGCAGCACCAACCGCTTCTGTACTTTCCAGTTTTCTGATTGGAAATCAATCAAGTAAACCCCTGGTGCAAGCCCTTCGATGTGTAAAGGCATGACATTCTCCCCAACAAGCCCAATGCCTTCATGACTGATAATCATACGGCCTACAGTATCAAAAACTCGAAACACAAACCCTTGTTCAGCGGGCAATTGGAACGCCATTGTTGCATTGCCACTGGTTGGGTTAGGGAATATTACGAAGTCAAAAATTTCGGAATTTGCTTTTCCGTCTCCACCTTGTTGGAAATCGTTGCTACCAGGAAAAGGTAAAATGGTCACTACAGATACACAGGTGCTTGGATTTCCACTCAAGTCCTTTACTGTTACGGTCAGGTTGTTATCTCCGAGGTTGGCTGTGGTGTACCATTTGGCAATGGGGCTGTACGACCAGACGGAGCAGTTGTCAAAACTGTTGAATGCCAGGTCTTCACCATACACAGTCACCTTGCCGTTCGAACCAAGCGACACAGTCACGTCCTCACAAATTGCGGTCGGCGCGATCGCGTCTTTTACAGTCACATAAGCAAGGCAAGAGGAAGAATTACCGTTCACATCGGTCATGTTCAGGTTCACCGGCCATGGAGTGTTTGACAGTTCGGAGCAATTGAACTGAGTCCAGTCAATGCTCATAGTTTCAATGACGCAATTGTCCGTACTACCGTTGTTAACTTGTGCTGTCGTCAAGGTTGCATGACCAGAGCCGTCTAAGTAAATCGTTGCGTTTTTGCACTTGGCTGTTGGACCTGAAATGTCCCGTACCGTCACCTTAGCAGTACAAGTAGCCGTATTACCACCAGCGTCGGTGGCTTTGAGTGTCACGGTATGCATGCCAATTTGGGCGCAGTTGAAAGTATTTGGGGTAAGCATGAACGTGATGGAGCAATTGTCAGTGGAGAAGTTATTGACCAGTGAAGCACCTACCGTGACCATACCGTTGGCACCTAAATTGGCTATTACGTTTTTGCATTTTGCCACCGGCAGTGTCACATCTCTTACCGTAACGGTAGCATTGCAAGTGGCCGTGTTTCCGTTGCCGTCGTTGACGGTCAAGGTAACCAAATTTGCCGCGATATTGCTACAAGTAAAGCTGCTCGGGGTCACTGATTGTAGGTTTACTATGCCGCAGTTGTCAGAACCCGATTGATAAACATTTGCAGGAATGATGCTTACCGTGCCTGCTGTACTGAGGTTGGCAATGAAGTTTTTGCAAAACACTGTTGGAGGGACTATGTCAATGTAATCCAAAGTTCTAGAATGGGCTGCAGTACATCCGTTCGCATCGGTGACAGTAACGGTATAGGTACCCTCCACCACATTCAAGAGGTCTTGTGGGTCATTGTCGGGGTTGTCCGGGCCATCGTTGCTCCAATCGTAGGTGTAACCAGGTGTGCCACCGCTAGGGGTTAGGTCAATAGAACCGTCTGCAACGAAGCAGTTGCTTGGGTTCAGCACAGTGGAGCTCAAGGAAAGTACTGGCGGTTGCGTAATGGTGACAGAAATTGTTTTAGTACACGCATTTGCATCGGTGACGGTCACAGTATAGGTTCCAGCCGTGAGGTTTGTGCGGTCTTGCGTGGTTGCACCGCCTGTCCATGAATAGGTGTAGCCAGGTGTGCCGCCGCTCGGGGTCAAGTCTATAGAACCCGAGGATCCGCCGTTGCAAAGCACGTTTGCCTGTGTGGTGCTCAAAGAAAGTACAGTGGGTTGAGTGATGGTGACAGCGGTGGTTTTGGTACAGCCATTTGTGTCGGTGACTGTCACGGAATAGGTGCCAGCAGCGAGTCCCGAGCGGTCCTGCGTTGTCGCTCCGCCCGTCCATGCGTAGGTATAGGGAGAAGTGCCCCCCGATACAGAGAGATCAATCGAGCCGGTCGAGTTGCCATTGCACAGCACATTCACATGGGTTTCGGTCAACACAAGGGGTGAGGTTTCGGTGATGGTTGCCGAAAGGGTCTTTGTACAGGCGTTTGCATCTGTGACGGTCACAGAGTAGGTACCTGCCCCAAGCCCCGAACGGTCTTGCGTGGTTGCGCCGCCCGTCCAGGAATAAGTGTAAGGTGAAACGCCGCCCGATACCGTAAGATCAATAGAACCTGTGAAGCTGCCATTGCAAAGCACATTCACATGCGTCTCGGTCAACACAAGGGCCGTTGGCTCAGTGATGGTAGCCGAAAGGGTTTTAGTACAAGCGTTCGCGTCAGAAACGGTCACGGTGTAGGTACCCGCAGCGAGGCCCGAGCGATCCTGCGTGGTCGCGCCGCCTGTCCAGGAATAGGTGTAAGCACCTGTTCCACCCGATACCGTAAGATCAATGAAGCCGGTAGAAGCACCGTTGCAAAGCACGTTCATCTGTGTCGTTGTCAAGACAACTAAAGTAGGCTCCGTGATGGTGGCAGAGCGTGTTTTCGTGCAGGCGTTCGCGTCGGTTACTGTCACCGTGTAGGTACCTGCGGCGAGTCCCGTACGGTCTTGTGTGGTCGCGCCGCCCGTCCAGGAATAGGTATAAGCACCTGTTCCACCCGATACCGTCAGGTCAATCGAGCCTGTGGAACCTCCGTTGCACAACACGTTCACGTGGGTCTCCGTCAACACGATTAAGGAGGCCTCAGTAAGGGTTTGTGAAAGTGTTTTCGTGCAAGCATTTGCGTCGGTGACCGTCACTGTATAAGTGCCGGCGGCAAGGCCAGAGCGGTCCTGCGTCGTTGCGCCGCCCGTCCAGGAATAGGTGTAGCCCCCAGTGCCGCCCGATACCGTCAGGTCAATAGAGCCAGTGGACGCTCCGTTGCACAGCACACTGACATGCGTCTCTGTCAAAACGAGTGCCGATGCCTCGGTGATGGTGGCGGAAAGGGTCTTCGTGCAAGCGTTCGCGTCCGTAACCGTTACGGTGTAGGTGCCAGCAGCAAGGCCCGAGCGGTCCTGGGTGGTTGCGCCGCCCGTCCAGGAATAGGTGTATGCGCCCGTGCCACCAGAAACACTCAAATCAATGGAACCAGTAGAATTGCCGTTGCACAGCACGTTTACATGGGTTTCTGTCAACACGATGACAGGCGGTTCGGTAATGGTGGTTGAGAGCGTTTTGGTACAAGCATTTGCATCTGTCACTGTCACTGTATAGGTTCCAGCGGCCAAACCCGAGCGGTCTTGCGTGGTAGCACCACCTGTCCAGGAATAGGTATAAGCACCCGTGCCGCCCGATACGGTCAGATCAATGGAGCCGGTTGAACCGTCGATGCACAACACGTTCACGTGTGTCTCTGTCAACACGATTGCTGCGGGCTGCGTTATGGTAACGGAAAGGGTCTTGGTACATGCGTTCGCGTCCGTGACAGTTACAGTATAGGTGCCAGCAACAAGACTCGAGCGGTCTTGCGTGGTCGCGCCGCCTGTCCATGAATAGGTGTAAGCGCCCGTGCCGCCCGATACCGTCAAGTCAATCGAGCCTGTGGCTGCGCCATTGCACAGCACGTTCACGTGTGTCTCTGTCAACACGATGGCTGCGGGCTGAGTGATGGTCGTAGAGAGCGTTTTAGTACAAGCGTTCGCGTCGGTGACCGTCACGGTGTAGGTACCCGCGGCGAGGCCCGAGCGATCCTGCGTGGTCGCGCCACCTGTCCATGAATAGTTGTAGGCACCCGTTCCACCCGATACCGTCAGGTCAATGGAGCCGGTAGAAGCACCGTTGCACAGCACATTCACATGCGTTTCGCTCAACACGATGGCTGGAGGCTGGGTGATGGTGGTAGAGGCTGTGCCAGTAGCTACATTGGCATCCGTTACGGTTACTGTATAGGTGCCTGCTGCCAGGTTAGTGCGGTTTTGTGTGGTTACAGCGCCGTCCGACCAAGCGTATGTAAAAGGAGCCGTGCCATTGGTCACAGTAGTCGTAATTGTGCCGTTGGCACCGCCATTGCATGATACATTCGTGCGGGTCAGGCTGGGTTCTGGTGCGGGGCAATAATTGTTGCTGCCGGGTATGTTCACATTATCAATGGTCATTGATTCAGCGTTGGCATTGAAATTTCCACATACCTGAATTTGAATGGTGCCGCCCGAAAGCCCGGTTTTTGTTACAGTTATAGCGCCGTTCTGGTCCAAACCGGCCGCATATTGAATCGTACCAGCTCCATTGCCGACTACATTGGGTAAGGTTATATAACCCCCACCATCAATTTCGTATTTCACGTTGATGTATTCATCTGACTGAACATCAAACCCGGTCCAGGCAAGGTCAACCGAGAATTGAGTCCCACCGTCCAGGTCAATCAGCGGGCTTTCCCAGCAAATTTCCTGGTCAAAATCTTCCCCAGCCAAAACTCCACCGCTGGTACGGAAAAAGTCAGCCATATCACGGCCAAAAGTAGCGGGCGGCTCTTTAGTCCATCCACTCATGGTCCAGTTTACTCCCGCGAAGTCATCTACCCAGCTGGCTAAATATCCTTTGTTGGCAATGTTGAACTGTTCGAGGTAAGCCCCTGATGGCTGCACGCTCACCGTTGCGCTTTTGGTGGCCGTACACCCGCTGGCATCGGTGACCGTTACGGTATAGGTTCCAACACCGATGCTAACCAGATCTTGCGGATCAATGTCCGGGTTATTCGATCCATTGTTGCTCCAATCATACGTATAGCCTGGCACGCCGCCGGTTACATCAAGGCTAATTTCCCCATCGAAATTACCATTACAGGTTACGTCCAATACTTGGGTAGTAAGGGTAAGCGTGGGGGCATTTGTGACGGTGGTGCTGATGGATGCCGTGCAAGAGGCTGCGTCTGTTACGGTCACGGTATAGGTGCCCACAGCAAGGCCAGAGCGGTCTTGGGTGGTTGCACCGCCCGCCCATGCGTAGGTGTATGGGGGCGTACCAGCACTCACGGAGAGGTCAATAGCCCCGCTGTTGGGGTTGGCGCAACCCACCTGGGTAATGACAGTACTGAGCACGGGCTGGGCGCAGCCTATACTGACACCCACTTCCGGCACTTCCACTTTGTCAATGGTCACGACCTCGGCGTTTGCATTGGTGAAAACGCAGACCCCGATCCTCAAGGTACTGCCACCCGTTATGCCGCCGTGATTGATCATAACATTGTCCGTAAAAGGCGCGCCAGATGCCCCAAAGGGGTACGCCACTGTCGCACATGCGTTGCCTCCCTTCACATTGGGTATCATGGTATATGCACCGCCATTCACACTATATAGCACTTTGATGTAATCCCCCGAACAGTTATTGGCTGCAATATCCGTGTCAAAACCAGCCCAAGTGAGGTCCATTGTTATACTTACCGGGTTGGCCGCAGTGGTATTAATGAGCGGGCTTTCCCAGCATACTTCCTCATCTAGGTCAATGGACTCCAACACTCCTCCAGCAGTGGTGTTGAAGTAATCAAGTGGGTCGCGGAGGTCAGTAACAGGATCAGGAGGGTTGATTCGGCAACTACCACCTGCGTCCCAGACAGATAAAGACCAGTTCATAGTGTTGAAGTCGTTTGCACAACTAAGTTTATAGCCTTTATTGGCCACCGAAAAAGTTTCCGAGTACTGAGCTTGTGCCATCAGGGCGAGGCACAAAAGTGGTAGCAGAAGAATGTTACGCATCATTCGAAAAAAGTGTAGTATGTGAATAAGGCCACAAAATTACCGGAATAAAGTTGCACCAGATGAGCGTGAAAATGCTTGTTTTGAAAAACCCGTATTTATACCTACGGCTACCCGTTGAGATTACCTGCCGCACGAAAATAAGAAAGCCGTTCCCTGAGCATTCTCAGGAAACGGCTTTTCCTAATCTTCCTACCGTGGTAGATTCTTCTTCAATTGCGAGGCATTCTTTTACACCCCACAATTGACACAAAGGTGCATGAGGAATGGAGACCAAGGGGTTCGCTTATGTTGCAACCTGGTTTGCTATTGTTGCAAAATGGCTTGGCAAGCTGCTATATTTGGGTATTTTTGCGGATCAAGTATTGTCAAGGTGTCGAAACACGCGCTTCTGTATTGCTGGATCACTGTGTTCAGTTCCTGCTTCGTCGCAGCCTATTTGCCTGCGCAAACACCCTCATTAGAGCGGCTGGGGGCTGCCGAGGGGTTGTCACAGGGAATGATTTATGACCTGTTGCAAGACCGCCACGGCTTTCTGTGGTTTGCCACCAAAGACGGTCTCAACCGCTACGACGGGTATTCGTTTCAAGTTTTTCAAAACAACCCATTCGACCCTTTTTCGATCTCCGACAACGAGCTGTTGGAACTGATGGAAGACCATCTTGGCAGGATTTGGATAGGAACCTTGAACAATGGTTTGAGTGTACTGGATCCGCAAACAGGGAAATTCTACCACCTGAACAAACTTTCCAGCCAAAGTATCCAGAGCCTTGCACAAACACCCGATGGTTCCGTTTGGGCAGGCACTTCAACAGGAGTAAATCGGGTGCGTATTCCCGAATTTCTGTCTTTGGACAACCCCAGTTTGGAAGATTTCGCGCAAGTAGACACTTTTTTCTGGGAAGATAAATCATTGAATTCCACATCATTGTCCAACCATATCGTGGATTTGATGGGAAACAAGGACGGCAAACTTTGGGTGAGCACCGTGCTTCAAATCGGCTTTTTCGATACCACATCAGGCCTTTTCCAGACAGTCTGCAAGAATCCAATTTCCCCAAAAGGTGAATTGTTAAGCTCCTTTTTCCAAGAAAGTGCCGATGGCTCGATGTGGGTAGGGCAGCCCGGACGATTGCTGCGCATTCGCGGAACGAGCGTGGAGGTATTTCAACTGCCTGAACGTTCGGTTTTCCCGCTCACCGATATTGCTTTCGATCTCGCTGGGAATATATTTGTCAGTACGCGCAAACAAATTTTCAAATTGTCTGCTGCGCATGCTGTGGCACCAGAAACTGCTAGATTCGATCTTTTTTATCGTTTTCCGAAAGAAGGGATCATCGGCTCCACCAAATTGATGATGGATAGTGGCGGTTTACTTTGGATTGGCACCAATGGATACGGCCTTCTAAAATACAACCCTGGCAACCATCGGTTTCATCATTATTTGGCGGGAAAAAGTCCTCGACGGATTGTCGCGGATGCGCAAGGGAGAGTATGGGTTTGGCAAGCCGGGGGTATGTTCCGAAGGCTGTTGGAAATGGAACCCCAACTCGCCGAGCCGCTTTTTTCTGACAGCAGGTTTTTACAGCACGATTGTGTCCAGTCGAGCGATGGTCCAATTTGGCTCTTGTGCGAGGCCAAACAGAATGAACAAGGAAAAGGTTTTTTGATACGGCTTAACAGCCAAACCCTTGCCGAAGAAGCCCGTTTCCCCATTCCTTTCAGTGTCCGCATGTACAGCCGCTTGTACGAGGACAAGGATCGGAACCTGTGGGTTGTTGGCGATAAGAGCCAGTTGGGAAGATTCGACCCGGCAAAATCTCAATGGTCTTCTTTTGATTTCAGCGCAATTACGGGCTTCCGCGAAGCATCCTTGAGTGTCAGTATGGATGCTGCCGGGCAACTGTGGATCGGAACCCCGCATGGCTTGCTGCAGGCCCTTCCCGATGCTGAAGGACTGAAATTCGAGCTGCACAAAAACAATCCCAACGACCCACAAAGCATGAATTGCAATACTGTGTTGGCCGCGCTCGACGACCCCGTCCAGCCCGAACGCTTTTTATGGCTAGGGACTAAGGGAGGGGGGCTCAACCGCTTTGATAAACACAGTGGAGCCGTCCAGCATTTCACCACTGCCGTAGGCCTGTCTAATAATGTGGTGTATGCAGTAATGCCAGATTCTGAAGCTGCTTCCATCGGAACTAGCCTATGGCTGAGCACCAATTGTGGCCTCTCTAAATTTGACCCGAAAACGGGTCTTTTTCAAAACTTTTTCAGCGTTGACGGCTTGCAGGACAACGAGTTCAACACGCTCAGTTATGCCCGTGCTGCCGACGGGCGCTTGTATTTTGGCGGTGTGAACGGCATCACGGCTTTTTATCCCTCGGAATTGAACGCTGCGGCTTCCAGCCCGCCAGTATTTATTACCCGTCTGAAAATCAACAACCAGCCCGTACAGATCGGCAAGGGTGTTTTGGAAAAAAGAATCGAACTGACTCGGAGCATAAGCCTGGGTTATCTGCAAAACCAACTGACTTTTGAATTTGCGGCGATGGATTTTGCAGCACCCTCGATGAACCAATTCCGATACCGATTGCTGGGGGCCGACCAAAATTGGGTGGAATCCACTACTTCCAATTCGGCCACTTACGCCAATTTGGCGCCGGGCAATTATGTGTTCGAGGTACTTACCGGTGGGAGCAGGGGCATTTGGAACAGCGCACCGGCACGGCTTGAAATTCATATCCTCCCGCCCTGGTGGCGCACAGGATGGGCTTATTCGCTCTATTTTCTACTTTTTGCGTTGAGTGCCTGGTATTTTTACCGTTTTCAAATGAATAAAATTCGTTTGGAAAACAAACTCCAGTTCGAACATAAAGAAGCCCTCCGATTGGCGGAGCTGGACAAACTCAAAACCAATTTTTTTAGCAGCATCACCCATGAGTTCCGTACACCGCTCACCCTGTTGCTCGAGCCTGCCCGCCAACTGTTGGCCGAAGCCAAAGACCGCTCCCACCGTTACCGACTTGAACTGATTGAAAAGAACGCTCAAAAACTGCTTCAATTCGTAAATCAACTGCTCGACCTATCAAAACTCGAAGCAGGACAGATGCCTCTTGATCTGCGCCCTGGCAACCCTGCCAATACGATTCGATCTGTTGTGGAACAATTTCAGCCATTGGCGCTCCAGAACGACGTTATGCTGGAACTTGAATTGCCCGATTCGGTGGCGCCGGTTTTTTTTGATGAAGTAAAGTTGGAACAAGTGCTGTCGAATCTTTTGTCCAACGCATTGAAATTCACCGATAAAGGCGGGACTGTGACCGTTAAACTTGAGCATGGAGTGTCTCTTGAAACTACCAAAAAGAACTTCAGCATAGTAGTATCAGACACAGGAATCGGAATTTCTTCAGAAAACTTGCCGTACGTTTTCGACCGTTTTTACCAAACAAAGCAAGCCCGCGGTGGCACAGGCATCGGTCTTTCGCTTACCAAGGAACTGATCGAGCGTATGGGCGGCACAATAGCAGTGGAAAGCCATACATTCGGCAGGATTGGCACTTCCTTTATTGTCCATCTGCCTTATGAACTTGCCAACGTGCAACAAATTGTGGCCAGCGAACAGACGTCGTCAACCACTCCTGCGAAGCCTTCTACCCCTCTATCTATTCTCCGAAGTGTTGACGAAGACAGCACTCTCTTGAACCGACCAAATCCCAGCGAAGGAGCAGAACCGTTTACCGATTTTGCTGCCGATGCTGCCTCCAAAATCTTGGAGAAGCCAGCGTCCCCCTTGCTACTCCTTATCGAAGACGATACTGAACTTCGACAATTTTTGCGCGCCTCCTTGCCCACAGGCTACCGAATCGCGGAAGCAGCCGATGGAGCGGAAGGGATTCAAATGGCGCTGGAACTGGTGCCAGACCTTGTTATCAGCGATTTGGTGATGCCCCAAAAAAATGGTTTTGAGGTAGCCGAAACTTTAAAAAGCAATCCTGCAACCTCCCATATCCCGCTCATATTGCTCACAGCAAAATCGGCCGTCGAATCCAAAATGGAGGGTTTGCACCGAGGTGCAGATGCCTACCTGACCAAACCTTTCCGGGCCGACGAACTGGTGGCGCACATCGAAAACCTCCTTGTTTCGCGGCAACGGCTGCATATTCATTTTTTGCAGTCCACCCAAAACAAAACGGTAGCAGAAAGCGCCGTGACTGCATTTTCCGAGAAAGAAAACGAATTTCTCCAACGCTTGATCCAAGTGGTGGAAGCAAACCTTGACAACGAAGCCATGGATGCCGAAGCGTTTGCCCGTGCGGTTTTCAGTTCGCGTTCCCAACTCCATCGAAAAATAATCGCCTTGACGGGGCGACCGCTCACCGAGTTCGTACGGAATCATCGGCTTGACCGCGCTCGCGATATGCTGGCAAGACGGGAGGGGAGCGTCTCTGAAATCGCCTGGCGCACAGGATTTCAGAACGCAAAGTATTTCTCAACCTGTTTCAAAGAGAGATTTGGGATGACCCCGAGCGGCTTTGTTTCGGGCGAATAAGAGCCACGTTGCGTCGTTGCGTGAAATCCTCCCCTTACCCTTTTTCCAAAAACCCGATATTCCGTTTCAAACCCTCAAACTTTGCACGCTTCACGGCTGATTTTTTGAAGATTTTTCCAAAAACCTCCTCCGTCAATTCCTCCCAATCGCGGCGCGAAAATGTGCGCAAATCAGGGTGAGGTTCAAAAGCAGGCTCGGTGTGGCGTTCTGAAAAACGGTTCCAGGGACACACATCCTGGCACACATCGCAACCAAACATCCAATCGTCTATTTTGCCTTTGAACTCGGCGGGGATTTCGTCGCGCAATTCGATGGTGAGGTACGAGATGCAGCGCGAAGCATCCAGGAAATATCCTTCTGGACTGATGGCCTCGGTCGGGCAGGCTTCGATACAGCGCCGACAAGTACCGCAGTGATCGCGGATAGGGTCGTCGTAAAGCAGTGGAAGGTCGCAGATGATCTCAGCCAGAAAGAAAAAAGAACCGCGTTTGGGGTGAATGGTGAGGGTGTTTCGGCCATTCCAGCCAAGGCCTGCGCGTTTTGCCCACTCGCGTTCCATGACAGGGGCCGAATCCACGAAACACCTTCCGTTCACCTCACCGATTTCGGTTTGGATGAATTGTAAGAGCAGCTTTAATTTGTCTTTTATCACATGGTGGTAATCCTCTCCATAGGCGTAGGTCGCGATTTTGGGAGCATCTGGGTCAGCCTGTTTTTCTGTGGTGAAATAATTGAACGTCAAGCAGATAACCGTCTTTGCACCCGGCACAAGCAGGGTTGGGTCGGTGCGCAGGTCGAAATGGTTTTCCATGTAGGCCATGCGCCCGTGTGCGTTGCGGGAGAGCCATTTTTCCAAGTTTCGGGCTTCGTCGTCGAGCCGCTCGGCGCGGGCAAAACCGACGAACTCGAAACCCAGTCGCTGGGCTTCGGCGCGGATGATTTCGGTATTGCGTTGGGTGGTTTGCACGGGGCAAAGTTCTTATTGTTCCGCACTTTGATTCGTCTTACTTTTGGGACAAAAAAAAATGACTGCCGACGAAATCCTCCGCGACATTCAATCTGGCCGATTTGCCCCTGTCTATTTTCTGCACGGTGAGGAGCCATTTTTTATTGACCAAATCGCTGATGCGGTGGAGGCCAAGGCTTTGCCCGAAGTCGAGCGCGGCTTCAACCAGACCATCCTGTATGGGAAAGAAGTAGACCACCTCACACTGCTCGATCACCTGCGCCGCTACCCAATGATGAGCGAGCGGCAGGTCGTCCTATTGCGCGAAGCCCAGGAAATGAAAAGCCTTACGGAGTTGACCAGTTATATAGAAAACCCAATGCCCAGCACGGTTTTCGTAGCGAGTTACAAGCACAAAAAAATAGACGCTCGTACCAAATTTGGCAAGGCATTGGGCGGCAAAAACATCGTCTTTTACGAGAGTAAAAAACTATACGACAACCAAATCCCCGATTGGATTTCTAGTGCTTGCAAGGTCAGAAAACAAAACATCGAACCAGCAGCCGCCATGCTCATGGCCGAATACCTCGGCACCGAGCTCTCCAAAATCACCAACGAACTCGACAAACTCGCGCTCAATCTTCCCACGGGCACGGCCATCACGGTTGCTCATGTTCAGGACAATATCGGAATCAGCAAGGACTACAACGTGTTTGAGCTGCAAAAAGCCCTCGCTACCCGCGACCGTGCCAAAGTGGCCCGGATACAACAGCATTTCGCCGCCAACATCAAGAAAAACCCGCTTATTGTTACTATTTCGAGTTTATATGCGTATTTCTCCAAAGTTTTCATGCTCCATGCGCTCAAAGGCCAGCCGGACAGCGAAGTGCTGAAAGCCCTTGAATTGCGCTCTGATTGGTTTTTGAAAGAGTACAAGGCCGCTGCGGCGAACTTCTCTGCCGGGCAATGCGCCCAGGTAATTAGCCACCTGAAAAATTACGACCTTCGCTCCAAAGGCGTGAACAACGATGGCACGGAAGAAGCGGAATTGATGAAGGAGCTGTTTTGGAAAATTTTGAATTAAGGAACAAGTAATTCTTCACCCGTTCCTAAAAAAACCATATTCCCATGCAGGAAAAACTGACCAAACTACTCGAAATGCTCCTCTCGCCCGATTACGAACAGGCGATCACCTATTTGCTCGTTATGCACCAGACCGACCCGAGGTTCAAGGCCGCGTGTGTGCCACTTGCGGATGATCCGTTCATTGATCTGGCCAAAGAGAGCATCGGTAAAATGGTCTTCAAAACGACTCAGCCAAAATTTGGTGGACAAGAATTCATGGAGTACCCCGCCGCAGGTTTGGTGCATGGTGCCATGGTTTTGGAAGGCTGCAATGTGGTGCTCGTTTTTTTCCGGGAGCACGGCTTGGGCGTGGCGGCCATCTACCAACCCAACGGTGCGCACCAATACCTCCGTGTAACAAAATTGGCCGAAGGCGATCAACCCTTGGGCAGCGGGCCTTTTGTGCCAAACGACGGGAGTGTGAATTGAAATAGACAGGGTGTTCTAGCCCAAACAACTTCTAAGGATCATATCTTGGCACAAGTTTTTTAGAAGCATGTATTTTCACTAACAACATCTAATTATGAAACGTACCATTGGCATTGTCTTGATCATCGTAGGAATTGCATTAGCCGTTGTGGCACTCAACCGTCACAATGATGACAAAACCCTCATTGATCTTGGAACTGTAGAAATAAAGCAACAAGACAAGTCACCTTCCGACAATACCACCTTGTATTATGTCCTCGCGGCTGTTTGCGTCATTGGGGGTGGGGTTCTGGTGGGAGGAAAGAGGGTGTAGACCAAAATTTTATCGAAAATTCTCACCTTATGGCCACTATTTCATTGCTCGAAACCCATCGTGTCGCTTTGGCAGAACTCTGCGCCAAGCATCATGTCGTAGCACTGGATCTCTTCGGCTCTGCGCTGACAGAACGTTTTGGCCCAGAGAGCGACCTTGATTTTGTGGTCATGTTTGGAGCAGTATCCCCCGAAGATTATGCCGATAATTTTTTTGATTTCAGAGACGCACTTACAGCCCTTTTCCAGAGAAAAATTGACCTCGTGGAGGTTCAAACTTTGAAAAACCCTTGTTTCAAGCAAGTCGTGGAAAGTACCAAACAGCCCGTCTATGCAAGAGGATAGGGCACTCAAATGGCTGTTGGATATACAGAGCGCGATCTCAGAAGTGGAGGCTTTTATAGTTTCCAATCATGACGGTTTTAAAGGCTTGCAGCAAAATATCATGTTCAAACGAGCCTTGGAACGGAACGTCGAAGTGGAAAAACTCCTGACAGATCGAGCCGAATAGAAGCCATTGCCCGACCTTTGCCCCATGGCAAACCCACACTTCAAAAAAACACCCTTCTTCGCCGCGCTCGCCAGCGCCCTGATCTTCCTCGCTGCGCACGACAGCCAGCGTTTTGCCAACCTTTCCCAATCTATTGATTTACAGGAAGAAAAATGGGTGGACTCGGTGTTCAATGCCCTCTCGGAAGAGGAGCGGCTAGGGCAGTTGTTCATGCTGCGCGCCCATTCTGACAAGGACACAGTGTACGAACGGCAGGTGGAGGATTTGATCCGAAAATACAAACCCGGAGGACTGTGTTTTTTCAACCCAAGCTATCTCGGTACGCCCGAAAAACACGCCGAACTGACCAACCGCTACCAGAATGCCAGCCCGCGCGTGCCGCTCATGATCGCCATGGATTTTGAGAATGGGGTAGGAATGCGCTACCGAGGCAATGCCATTTCATTCCCGCGTGCCATGATGCTCGGGGCAATACAAGACAATCGTCTGCTGTACGAGATGGGGCGTGAGGTAGCCCGCGAATGCCGCCGCATGGGCGTACACGTCAATTTTGCCCCTGTGGCCGACGTGAACAACAACCCCGGAAACCCAGTCATCGGGGAGCGCAGTTACGGCGAAGACCGTTACAACGTGGCTGCAAAAGCATTTCAATACATGTCCGGCCTTCAAGACGGCGGCGTGTTGGCCAGCGTCAAACATTTCCCTGGCCACGGCGATACGGACATGGATTCGCACTTTGACCTTCCACCTATCCCTTTCAACCGCGCCCGTCTCGACAGCCTGGAACTTTACCCCTTCAAAATGCTGGCTAAAAACGGTGCCGGCTCTATCATGGTGGCGCATTTGCAGGTGAACGCACTCGATGCACGCGAGAACCGCCCCACTACGCTTAGTCGGGCGACGGTGACTGATTTGCTGCGCAAAGAGATGGGCTTTGAAGGGCTGATTTTCACCGATGCGATGGAAATGGAAGGCGTGAAAAAGTTTTTCCCAAACGGCATCGCGGATGTAGAAGCATTTCGGGCGGGCAACGACATGAGCTTATTGCCTGTGGACGTTGGCGCTTCCATAGCGGCTATTCAGGTCGCATTGGCCAATGGCTCGCTCGATAAGGCGCAACTCTGGACGAGTGTAAAACGTATCCTGCGCGCCAAGTTTCGCCTTGGACTTACGAAGCCACAACAGGTGGAATTGGCCAATCTTCGGCGTGATTTGAACCCGCCTGAAGCCCTTGCGCTCAAGCACCGCATCGTCAGCAATGCCCTCATTTTGGTGCGCGATGAAAAGGATGTCATTGGCTTCCCAAATCTGGAAAATCTGAAGTTTGCCACGCTCGCCATCGGGGATACCAACCGCACTGTTTTCCAAACCTACTGCGGGCAGTACGCCCCAATGACGCATTTCAACACCCCAAAAGAAGTGAGCGATTCCCTGAAAACCAAACTGTTGGACACGCTTCGGAAGTTTGATGTTGTGTTGGTTGGCCTATATGGAATTCGCACGACCCCACGCCCCAACCGTGCGGTGAACCCAGAACCTGGACCGGATACGATTTATGGCCTGACACACAGCGAGCTCGATTTTCTGCGGAACTTGAATCAAAAAACCACCCTTGCGCTGACGGTTTTTGGCAATCCCTACACGTACGCTTGGATGGATGCTCCGCCCTTGATGATGCAAGCGTTTACGGAGGATCCGATGGCGCAGCAACTGGCAGCACAAAGCCTTTTTGGGGCAAACGATTTGAACGGTATTTTGCCCGTAACGGCGGCTCCATGGGCGCGTTTTGGACAAGGCACAAAAAAAACATTCCTACAAAAAAGACTTGGGTACGCCTTGCCCGAAACCGTGGGAATGAGCAGCGATACGCTTGCATTGATGGACGGCATTGTGTCAGAAATGCTGAGCACGGGTGCTGCACCAGGCTGCCAAATCCTGGTGGCAAAAGACAACAAAATCGTTTGGCAAAAATCCTACGGGCACTACACTTACGAGCAAATCCAAGCCGTAACAAACGAAACCATTTATGACCTTGCTTCAGTTACAAAAGTAGCGGCGACCACTATTTCGATGATGAAATTGCTTGAAAACCAAAAGGTTTCGCTCGACGCGCCTATGAGCAATTACGTCCCGGAATTGAAAATGACCAACAAAAATGATCTGACTGTGCGCGAAATTATGGCACACCATGCGGGCTTGCAGGCATGGATTCCATTCTACCAACAAACGTTGACGGCGGAAAAAATGCCTTCTTCCAAGATTTACCTGAGCAGCGCACAACCCGGTTTTGAAGTGCCGGTAGCGAAGGATTTATTTATGGAAAACGCTTGGTCGGACACCCTTTGGCAGCAGATTTTCAATTCCCCTTTATCTGGCAACAAAAACTACAAATATTCCGACCTTGACCTTTACCTCTGCGCCCGTGCGGTGAATAATCTTAGCGGCTCACCCCTGGACGTTTTTGCAGACCGTGAATTCTACAAACCGCTGGGCCTTGCCACTACTGCGTACAATCCATGGAAAAAAGGATTGAGCCTGCGCTGCGCCCCAACGGAAGAAGACGGCTATTTCCGTCACCAACGGCTGCAAGGCTACGTTCATGATATGGGCGCGGCCATGCTCGGCGGGGTGAGCGGACATGCGGGGCTTTTTTCCAATGCCAATGACCTGGCCAAAATTTTCCAGATGTTGCTAAACGGTGGCTCTTACGGTTGGAGGCGCTACTTACAAGCGGAAACGGTGCGCCAGTTTACCACGCGCTACGCGGGCAGTACCCGGCGTGGCATTGGCTTCGACATGAAGGAGTTGGACGAAAAACAGACGGCAAACATGAGTATCCTGGCGGGCAAGAACACCTTTGGGCACCTGGGCTTCACGGGCATCTGTGCCTGGGCTGACCCGGATAAAAAGTTGATTTTCATTTTTTTGTCGAACAGAACTTACCCGACCATGGAAAATAGCAAACTTGGGAATGGAGATTTCCGACCGCGCTTGCAGAGTGTGGTTTACAGGGCGATAAAATAAAGTTCGAAAGGTGAGGTGACATCTCCGACGTAGGAGGAGGTGTCACCTCACCTTTCAACATTCACGCTGCCCAATTTTTAACAAGTATACCCATCCCTAAAAAGAAATCTCCGAAGGAAGATGAGTTGGCCAATTCGGTGCTGGATGTCTATGACAAATTTCATAATTATGAAGACGCAAAGGACTTGGTTGCGCTACTCAAATCAAATGACGTCCTGCACAAGGTCGAAATGCTCAAGCCATTGGCAGACCCCTTATTTATTGGTGGTAACAATGCCCTTTCGCCCAATGTGGTTGTAAAATTGCGCCCACAAGATTTTGAACTCGTAAATCAAGTGATCAAAAAAGATGTATTCCGCAGAGGATGGATGTTTCTACGGCTTTTTCTAAGATCTCGCCCTAGAAATAAGCCTGGAATAGGCAATGAAGGCATGGTGATTACAATGTTATTTATAGGTGTGGGTTGTTTTTGGCCATCATTGGCAGGGGGAGTTTTGGCTACAATTATTTGCTTTGGAGTGGGCTATTACTACTGGCAACATAAAACCATAGGCCCAAAAGGGGAGAAATTCTACTCCTTTGATTTAAAAACCAGAGAGACGGGCAAGATGATATTGATTTCTACTGTATTCATCAGTTTGGCATATATGGTATGGTTTTATGGGCATAAATACTAAGACTTTCTTTAAAAATGACAAAGTTTATCCAACGAATTTTACAAAAAGGGCTCTCCAAAGAGCTCGGTTGCAGCCCGGAGGCGGTGAGCCGCTATCGGGTGGCAAAGGCTTTTTATTTATTCTCGTTGTCGTTTCGACAGGGATTTCTCGACACTTTGTTTGTGATAGCGGGGGTGCTGATAGCAGGGCTTGGGCTGCAAAGTTTTTTGCTCCCCAACCATTTTATTGATGGCGGGGTGACGGGTATTTCTCTGTTGGCTTCTGCCACCACTGGGCTTCCACTTTCAATCCTGATTGTGTTGATCAACATACCGTTCGTGCTGCTGGCCTATCGGCAGATGAGCCCTTCTTTTGCGCTGAAAAGCATCTTGGCCGTTACCACTTTGGCGCTGGTCATTGTCCTAGTTCCTTACCCGGTCATTACCACCGACAAATTGCTGATCGCAACATTCGGCGGATTTTTTCTCGGTGTAGGTATAGGTTTGGCTATTCGGGGTGGAGCAGTACTGGATGGTACAGAGGTTTTAGCGATTTATCTGAGCAGAAAATCGAGCTTTTCTGTAGGGGATATCATACTTGTTTTCAACATCATGATCTTTTCGGTAGCGGCCTATTTGCTGGGTTTTGAAACCGCCATGTATGCTGTTTTGACCTATCTGTCGGCTTCTAAAACCGTAGATTTTATTATTGAGGGCGTGGAAGAATATGTAGGTGTGACGATCATTTCCTCACATCACGAGGAAATTCGCGATTTCATTGTGAACAAACTTCAGGTCGGTGTGACATCTTATTCCGGCATTAGCGGGCACGGAAAACGTGGTAAAAATTATCGGACGGAAATCCTTTTCACGGTCATAACGCGCTTGGAAATAGGCAGTTTGCAACACGAGGTTGAGAAAATTGACATAAATGCCTTTATCGTCATGGGCAATGTTCGAGGTATTAAAGGCGGCTCAACGCGGCAACGGGCGGTTGACAAGCATTAAGCCCATGCCAAAATAGAAGCTAAAGCGATGCTTCCACAGGAACCTGCGCAGGCAAATAGATCAGCGTGGCAGAATTTTCTGCTCTGAAAATCTCTTTTGCTGTTTGAAGCATCTCTTCGGGCGTTATACCGAGGTAAATCTCTGTTTCCTCGTTCATCAATTCGGCACGGTCAAGCAGTTCGTAGAAGGCCAGGTTTTGTGCTTTGTTCAGCACACTGGTTTCGGAAAAAACCAGCGTACTCTCGAAGCGATGCTGAATTTTTTGCAACTCGCGCTCCTCAATCGCCTCGTTTTTCAACTGTTCCAATTCGGCCCAAATGGCAGCCAGGGCATCGTCTACCGAAACCCCCTCGGAAGGTCGGCCTTCGATAACGAACAGACCAGGATCCACATTAGCCGTCACATATGCATCAATGCTTGAGAAGAGCGAGCGCTCTTTCAAGAGCCTGCGGTACAGGCGCGACGAAGGGCCTAAGGCCAGCACGTCGCTGAGCAAATCTACCGAATAAAACGCTTTGTCAATACGAGCTGGGGTGCGGAAGGCGAGGTAAACAGCGGGAACGGGTACGTTGGCCGTCACGATTTTTCGGACGGGAGCGGTTTGCGGCGGCTCAGCATTTAATTGGCGCACAGGCACTTGAATGGACGGAATATTAGCGAACCATTTTTCGGCAAGGGCAAGGGCATCGTCAGTGTTCAGCTTCCCGGCGATGCTTAGCACGGCATTCGCCGGGTTGTACCAGGATTTGTAAAAGGAGCGCACATCGTCAATTGTCGCGTTTTCGACGTGCTCAGGAGCGAGGCCGATGACAGGCCAACGATAGGGGTGATATTGGTACATCAATTCGGAGAGATGATGCCATGAATCGCCATAAGGCTCGTTTAGGCAAGTCTCTTTAAACTCTTCAACCACGACTTTTCGCTGCACATCGAGCGCTCTTTTGTTGATGCTCAGCGCGAGCATCCGGTCGCTTTCGAGCCAGAGCGCGGTTTCGAGGTTCTCGGCGGGCACGATTTCGTAGAATGTAGTGTAATCGTTGGTCGTATAGGCATTGTTTTCGCCCCCAGCGCGTTGGAGGGGGTCGTCGAAGTCGGGCACGTTTTTGCTCCCAGCAAACATGAGGTGCTCGAACAGGTGCGCGAAGCCTGTTTTCTCGGGATGCTCATCGCGCGAGCCGACGAAATAACTGATGTTTACGGCCACTAAAGGCGTGGAATGATCTTCATGGACGAGGACTCGGAGGCCGTTTGGGAGGATGCGACGGGTGAAATTGGTCATGTGTTATTTTTTGCCCTTCTGATCTTTTTCCGTCAGTTCATTTTGGACTTTGATGACGTAGTCAATTGAAACTTCAGCAATCTCTGCAATTTCACGAAGGGAAAATCTGTTGCCTGCGAGCATTTTTTCTACTGTTTTCCGAGTTTTAAAACTGATTCCTTGTTCAATGCCTTGTTCAATGCCTTGTTCAATGCCTTGTTCAATGCCTTGTTGGTAGCGAATGTCAGTAGTAATGTCGTAAGTGATTGGCATAGCTTCTATTTGTTGTATGGTTTGGGGCTGCAAATTACGGAGTTTAGACAGGATTTCCAACTGTGTGCAGTACTTGCGCAGGCTTCTGGAGTTTCGGACGTTCTTGGTCAGATTGCGTAAAATGGCTTGGATTACGCTCAGCGAATTTTGCCCTTTAAAATCGGCGAGGATGCCCAATATGATTTCTTCGGGTTTCGGAGAATGAACAAATACATCACAATCAATATGGCGCAGATTGATCAGGCGATAGCGGAATTGAAGTTCGGGGTGCTGTATCTCCGTAGGCATATTGGGTTTGCCATTCCCAATAAAAATGACAAACTGACGCACGGTAAGCCCATAATGGTTGAGCAGCATCGAATAGTGGTCAAGCATTCGAGTCGCCATCATGCGGTCGGTATTGGTCTGGAACTCAATTTGGATGATGTATGCCCCTGGTGGTTCCACGGCTTTTTTCAAAAAATCGGGTCGCCGCTCGCGGGTTCGTTGAAAACTTGTGGGCAAATCCAGCAATTCGCTCGGATGAAGCCCGCAAAGTTTCTCAATAATAGTTGGGATGACACGCTCCACGCTTTCGCGGATAATCTTGTCGTAATCTTGGTTTTTACTCATTTGGTTAAGACTGAGAAGTTTGGTTGGTTGCAAAAAACGGGGCTTCTTTACAAAGTTAAGCAAATAAGCGAAGAAACCGTGTGTGTCTAAAAAATTCTGGTGATGTACCTTTCCGCTCAAAAATTAGAAAAATGCAGCCTATTCAAGTAGAATTCACCTTTACGCCCGATTCTTTTGGCAAAGCTCAGGTATACATCCTCTTCAGTTACCTCAAAACCGGCTGGGTCAAATGGGTTATCTTGTTGGGCATTGCCGTATGGCTGGGCAGCACGTTTTACTTCGGGGGAATGAGTTTTGTAGAAATCGGCAAAACCTTGATTTGGGTGCCGCTTTTTCTGGGGCTTTGGTGGGTTATTTTCCGATGGCTGTCGCGGCGCAACTTTTCGAAATTCCCCATGCTGCAACAGCCCATCCGCTACAGTTTCAGCGAAGAAAAAGTAGAACTTGTTACCCAGAGCTCCGAATCCGTTTTGCAATGGGATACTTTTCAAAAAGCGGAGGAGGCCAAAGACTTTTTTCTATTGTATCAAAATGCTTTCATGGCCAGCCCACTCCTGAAATCGGGTTTCCAAAACGAAACCGAACAGGAAAGGTTCAGGGCATTGCTGCTTTCCAAGCACTTGTTAGAGACTTGAGACGTTTTGCTTTTGGGTAACAATGTTGGGTATCCATCAAGATAGGAGAAATCCGCATCTTTGCGGCTTTACCCTCCTCCGCGCTTCGCGCTATGGCGGGCAAGCAAAAACTCCTTCTCACACATTTTAAAAATATGAAAAAACTTCTGGTTTTCAACCTCTTTTTGCTCTCCGCCTTTGTGGCTAACGCGCAGGCTAAATTCACCGTTCCAGCCCAAAAGTTCGTTGCGCCGGCAGAGATCATGTTCACCAATACCACCCCAAGCTCAAAAAAACCCCTTATATATGCTTGGGATTTTGGTGATGGCACCACCTCTTCTGAGGCAAGCCCAATGCACCGCTATACCCATTCGGGCAATTACCCTGTCACCCTCAAAGCCACTAAAGGCAAAAAAATCACAACTTTCAAGCAAATGGTTCAAGTTACAGCCCCCGAGCATTGCCTCGTGGAAATCGAAACCGAATTCGGCACCATGACCGCCGAACTCTACAACGCCACCCCCAAACACCGCGACAATTTCATCAAACTCGCCGAAGAAGCATACTACAACGATCTGCTTTTTCACCGCGTCATCAGCGGGTTTATGATCCAGGGCGGCGACCCCGATTCGCGCAATGCCCCTTCCGGAAAATCCTTGGGCATGGGCGGACCAAGCTACCAAGTCCCTGCCGAAATTGTGGATTCTGTCTGCCACCTCAAGGGTGCGTTGGCAGCAGCGCGTACCAACAACCCGGAGAAAAAATCCTCTGGTTCCCAGTTTTACATCGTGCAAGGCGGCCCAGTGACCGAGCAGACCCTCAACCAGATCGAGAGTATGCGTCGCTTCCATTACACGCCCGAACAACGTGCAGCTTACCTCGAAGTTGGCGGCACCCCACAACTCGACCACGAGTACACCGTGTTTGGTCGTGTCATCAAAGGTTTGGACGTTATTGACAAAATCGCTGCCGTGGAAAAAGCCCCTGGTGACCGTCCGTTGAAGGATGTTAAAATGAAAATTAAGGTTATTAAGTAGGGCATACGTTGAATTTTGGATGAGGCTGTCTCACAAGTAAAATTGGATAGGATTTATAGGGTTTACAGGATTTTTGGACATTTATATTGCCAAAATCCTGTTAATTCTGTCAATCTTGTCTGATAAAAACACTTGTGAGACAGCCTCTTTTTTTGCCCAAAACCAAACGTCTTCGCAAACGTTTTTGGGGCTTTACCTTCGCCACTTAATTTTTCCCACACTCGCATGAAAAACAACTACCACCTCCTATCCAGACTACTGTTGGTAAAACTGCTCGCTCATTCGCTCCTGCTACTGCTGCTGCCCACTTTACTGCTGGCGCAAAAACCCGCCAAACCCAACGCCGCCGAGCTCCACCATGCCATCAAAAAACTCAACGTGCTCGGCACGGTGCTTTATGTGGCGGCCCACCCTGACGACGAAAACACGCGCATGATCAGTTATTTGCGCAATGCCAACCTATACGATGTCACGTATCTCTCCATCACCCGTGGCGACGGCGGCCAAAACCTCATAGGTTCAGAAATCAGTGCGCTTTTGGGCGTTTTGCGAACCCAAGAACTACTCATGGCCCGCTCAGTAGATGGCGGCAAACAAATGTTTACCCGAGCCAATGATTTCGGTTTTTCAAAGAACCCTGAAGAAACCCTTCGCTTTTGGGATAAAGACGCGGTGCTCTCTGACGTGGTTTGGGCCTATCGCCAAGTGAAGCCAGATGTGGTGATCAACCGTTTTTATCACGACAAAAAATACGACACGCACGGTCACCACACGGCCTCGGCCATGCTCTCGGTGGAGGCCTTCGATCTGGCCGGGAAAACCGATGCTTATCCAGAACAATTGACGCTGACCCAGCCTTGGCAGGCGCGTCGGCAGTTTTTCAATACTTCGTGGTTTTTCTACGGCAACCAAGAGGCATTTGCCAAAATAGACAAGTCCACGCTCTGGCCCATTGACATTGGCATTTACCTGCCCTTGAAAGGAAAAAGCAACAACGAAGTAGCGGCGGAAAGCCGTTCCATGCACCGTTGCCAAGGCTTTGGATCGCTTACAAGCCGAGGCGAAAGCATTGATTATCTTGACTTTGTGAAAGGAGATCGCCCAGCCTCGCAGGATATTTTTGACGGCATCAACACGACCTGGACACGGGTAGAGGGGGGCGAACTTATTGGGAAATTGCTCGCACAAGTAGACCGTGAATACCGCTCTGACAACCCCGCTGCAAGTATCCCAGATTTGCTTACGGCGATGCAGATGATAAAATCGCTTCCCGACAGCTATTGGAAAGTGCGCAAACTGGCCGAAATCAAAGAGGTGATCAAGGGTTGTCTCGGGCTTTATTTGGAAGCTACTGCCAACGAACCGATTGCCACCCCCGGCGATGCGGTCAAAATTCGCCTCGAAGCCATCAATCGCACAACGCACACGGTGCAACTCGCCGGCGTTGATGTTCTTCCGAGTTTGTTCGATACCCTGCCCCGTACTACCCTTACAGAGAACAAGGGTTGGATTTTGGAAAAAACCGTCCAAATCGCGCAAGACGCTGCTTTCACTGCGCCGTTTTGGCTACAAAATACTGCAACAACGGGTATGTATTCCGTTGAAAAACAAGCGCTTCGCGTCATGCCCGAAACGCCGCGCTACGCTACCGTTCGATGGAGTTTTACGGTCAACGGCATTCCGCTGGACTATGAAACTGAAGTGGCCTGGAAAACAGGCGAGCCAGCCATTGGCGAAGTTTGGCGACCCTTCGAGGTGCTGCCGCCCGTATTCGTGGAATTCACCGAGCCTTCCTACATTTTTACCCAAAAAGAACAGGATGTGACCGTGCGGCTCAAGGCAGGAAAGGATAAGGTGGCAGGAACCGTCATGCTGGGAAAACTCAGCCAAACCTTCAACCTAGAGAAAAAAGGGGAAGAAAGAACATTTACATTCCGTGTGAAAAGCGAGAATGGCCAAAACCGTGGCACACTGAGTGCGAGTGCGGAAGTGGCTGGGAAAATCTATTCCAGCCGCCTTGTGAACATCGAGTACGATCATATCCCGCAGCAAAGTGTCCTGCTGCCATCCACCACCAATGCCGCATGGATTGATTTGAAAGTCAATGCCAAAAATGTGGGCTACTACCCAGGTGCCGGCGATGATATTCCCGCCGCTTTGCGGCAAATGGGCTGCAACGTGAAAGTGCTGGAGGCCAAAGACATGGAGACGGCTGCACTCAGCCAATTGGATGCCATTGTAGTGGGAATCAGGGCCTACAACACGAAAGAAGACCTGAAAATCCATCATGCCAAACTTCTTGAATACGTAGAAAATGGCGGCACACTGGTGGTGCAGTACAACACCAATGGCAAACTCATGGTGGATCAACTCGCCCCATTCCCGCTCAAACTCTCTCGTACCCGCGTGACCGACGAAACTGCTGAAATGCGCTTTCTCCTCCCTGATCATCCTGCACTAAACACACCCAACAAACTGAGTGCCAAGGACTTTGAAGGATGGGTGCAAGAACGCGGCCTTTACTTTCCTGGTGAATGGGACGCGGCATTCAAGGCGCCTCTCTCCGCCAACGACCCAGAGGAAAAGCCATCCGACGGCTCGCTGCTCGTGGCGCAGTACGGGAAGGGGCATTACGTTTATACCGGATTGGCGTTTTTCAGGGAATTGCCGGCGGGGGTGCCAGGAGCGTATCGGCTGTTTGCTAATTTGATTTCTTTGGGGAAGTAGTCCCATGAATAAAACCTCGTAGGTTTTTAAAAACCTGCGAGGTTTGAAATTCTAAAATCTTCAAACCATCGTTGCTATGAAACACACCGTTTCCTCTATCCCTCTTTTTGAAATCTCGCGCGGCTTCAATGCCCGTTTCATTCACACTGATTCCATGACCATCGCTTTTGTAGCGGTGGACGAAGGCGCGGAGCTGCCTCAACATGCGCACATGCACGAACAAGTGACCACGCTGCTGGAAGGTCGCTTTGATCTGACGGTAGGCGGGAAATTGCAGCAATTGGAACCAGGCGACGTATGCGTCATCCCGTCCAATGTACCGCATTCCGGCAAGGCACACACGCGATGCCGTATCATGGACGTGTTCCATCCTGTGCGGGAAGATTTCAGGAAAGGGGAGCTTGGGTATGCGGTGCGGTAAGGTCTCTGATTGTGGGTGACAAGGCCCACGCACGGCGGAATTTGTGCCTTGCTTGACTGCGTCGGGCCTTCTTTTTTTAGCGAATATTAAAATGAAGACCTTTTTTGTTTTACAGATGCACTTTGGGAGAAACTATCTATGCGTTGTTCCAATATACGTTTTATCATGTATTTGCGATTGTATTCGCAATAATAACGGTTTTTTTGCGAATGTAATCGCCTTTTTAGGTTTTCTTTCGGGGCCAAAGGTTATCCTACATGCTTCAAACATCATGGTTTCACTGCCTGGGAAGAAGACTGGCCTCCTCTTTCATGTACGCCTAACTCCGCTCACGGCCCTCAGGATAAATGTATTCTAATTCATCCTACCCCGCCCTTCCCCAACCCCTTCTCCCCACAATACGGACAATACAAAAACATCTTCTCCAACTGACTAAAACACGACGGGCAAAGCCTGACTTCTTCTACCACCGATTGCAAGGGAATACCTGTACGCACTGTATAAATATCCGGGATTTCTTTCAGAAAACTTGATTCCCGACCTTTTTCTGTGATCAGGAACAGCTTGTCTTTAGCCCGTGTGAGGGCTACATAAAACAAACGCCGCTCCTCTTCCAGAAGCAAATCAAGGTTCGCTTTTTTAACTACCTGAAAGATCCGGTCTTCTAACCATATATCCGGAAAACCTCCATATCCATCGGTCAGGCCAACTATAAAAACGACCCGTGCCTCCAGGCCTTTAGCCCCGTGAATGGTTTTAAATTGTGCACTCAACCCAGCTTTCTTCAGTGATTCGAAGTAAGGGTGAGCCATTTTGCTACGCCGATATAGAAACAAGATTTCTTCTGGCGGTATCCCTTCTTCCAGAAACTCCCTGACACGTTGGGAACAATAGGCCACATTTTCGTCTTCATCGGCACCGGCATACACCACGATTTTATGCTCGGAGTATTTGGAGGCCAAAATGTCTTTTTCGATTTTATTCCGGTTGTTTTTAATCACTTCATTGCTGGCGCCAACAATATTTTGGGTACTTCGATAATTCAGGTTGAGCTTGATGACCTTTGATTCCGGAAAGTGCTTTTCAAATTCAATGATATAATCTACGTTCGACCCGCGGAACCCATAAATGCTTTGCCAGTCGTCCCCTACGCAAAAGAGCTGCGTCTGATTGGTCAGGAGCAGTTGGATGAAATCAACCTGAAGGTTATTTACATCCTGAAATTCATCCACCAGAATATAGGGATAACGGTTTCGGGTCTTTTGAGCCACATCCCCCTGATTTTGCAGGAGTGACACCGCTCTGGAAATAAGGTCATTGAAATCGAGGTAGGATTTTTCGATACAATAATGTTCGTAGTCATTCACCAGAGGAATGGCCAGGTCGTAAAAATGGCGAACACGCTCATGCGGATCTTTTTGCGCATCCGACAAAACCTTATCTGGATTCAAACGCTCCACCTTAATCAGATCGGTAATCCGCATCACAGTCCGGACGAACTCCTTAACATGATCCAAATGCCCTTTAAAGGCCTCCTGGAATCCAACTAGTTTTGAGGTGCTATAATTTGACGGTAAACGCCCGCGGATCAGGTCGTCCAACGCCAGCGTGAACCAGGCTGAGTTTTCTGCCTGATGTTCAAAAGTCTTTGCATACAAAATTTCGCCCTTGTGAAATTGGGCCTCTTTATCCCGCATGGAATAGCTTTTGTTGCTCACGTGCTCAAGGTATAAATTGGCAGCCGGGATATAAAAATCAGGGTGAAAGGAAAAGTCTTTCACCTGAATTTGAGGTTCGTACTGATAGGGGATGCTATTCCTGTAAAGGTAATCGGCAATAAACTGTTCCGATTTGGAGCGAACCCGGGTGCCATCCAGGGTGGTGTAAAACTTTCCTTCTAGGTGTAGATGTAGTATTTTTTGCTCTTTCAGATGGATCTTATCCACGAGGTAATCGAGTACGTAGCGCTTCAGAGCCAACAGATATTTGACATCGGCACATTTCAGAATCAGCAGTTTGTGAAAAACCTCAAAAGCCGTTTCCGGAGCGAGATACTTTGAGAACTCGTCTTCTTCCTTGCTCTTTTCTTCTCCTACGATCCGGAATTTGTTGTCAAACTCGTTGACGCCAAAATTGCGCAGCAGGTTATATCCAAAACTGTGAAAGGTCCGTACCGTCAGACCCTCAATCCATTTATATTTCCTTTTAAAGGCGCCTCTGGCGGCATCTTTTACCTCTTTCGACTTCTTTTTATCATGTAAAATCGCCTCATACGCGCCATCCTTGTCCGCTACCATGATGAGGCGATCTATCATTTCATTGGCGGCGTTTTTGGTAAAGGTGATAGCCAGAATATCCGATGGGCTTACTCCCTTTTCTTCAATCAAGTAAATGATTTTCTGCAATAGCGTCTTTGTCTTGCCAGAACCTGCGCCGGCAAGTACGAGCAGTCGCTTTTCTTCGCTGACTACCGCTTCGAGCTGTTTTTCGTTGAGGGCGTTGAGGTTGGTCATGGTAAATGTTTAGTGGGTGATTTTGCCTGCGACTAAGCGGAAGAGCATTTTCATTTTTTAGCCACACTTTGGGGTTCAAATTTGTAAATAAGCCCACTGTTCTCAATTTCTTTTCTTAATCTCTTACTTTTTACACTTCTTAGATTCTCAATAACTTGGATGATTAGCCCCTCTCGAACTTTTACGTAATTTTTATCATCCCTTTTAAATGCAGAACTAAAATCACTCCAAGACATTGGTTTTGTGAAAGCCGATAACTGCGTATGTTGTATAGAATAGCCAATATGCCGATAATTGAAACAACTGCGCTTAGGGCTTGTAGCCATTCATTCAAAGAATTTGGCCAAACGTCAAATAAAAAGATCATGAGTGGTGCTTTTTAAAGTGAAATAGAATACAGACTATCAGCATGATTCAATAATACTCCTTAATATACCCATAAGCCCGATCAAACAATACCTGGTCCTTAATCTTATACTTAGCCCAGAGAATTTTCCTCAAAGAACTCTGCACCTCTCGCTCCCCCTGGTTGGATTGTTGCCAGCCCGGAAAGCGCACCACACGTACAATGGCATCAATGTCTGCGACGATCCGCTCCACTACAGCTGGCGTTTGGTCGGTTTTCAATTCCAGGAATAATTCCGTCAAAGCAGCCTGCGGTGTTTTTTCCTGGATCAAATCCTCCAATTCTTTTTCGGCCTGTACGGTTTCCTTGGCCAACTTGCAGAGCTCCTTCACAAATTCGATGGAGGTGATCAATCCTCGCTCGGCTTTATCTCTTAATTCCTCAAGCCGTTCGCTGAGCTTTTTGAATTTCGGATGGTCGCCAAATTGCTTTAATCGCTTAATGAGTATCTTCTCCAGCTTTTTGGCATTTTTCGGATCGGGATGGTTGAATATTTCTTCAATAACGTCTGCATCCAGCACAAACTCATCCAATTGATGTACCTCGCCGACATGAATGTTTTCGTGCATTAACTTGGTGGTTTGAGCGCCTAGGGAGAACCACAACAGTTTGCCGATATTATCTGAAGCGGGTCTTACAGATTCAAACACCTGCGACAACCACTTATAGTCTGCATTGTATAGGTCCAGGATATTGTCTGGAGAAAGCGACTCCCACAACGATGCCACGTATTTAAAATCCCGGGCAAAGGCGTCCTTTTTTTCATCCGTTGCAATGGCATTTTGGGCTACCTCTAAGCCTTCAAAGCCTACCAATGTTCGGTTCACCCCCTCAAAATGCGCCAAGGTATCCCTCATCGCCTGTGGCAGTTTGCCGCGCATCTCCGATAGGTTGGAGATCACGGTTTTTACACTTTCCTCGTCAAATTGTAAGGCTTTGGCGGCATCATCAAATACGCCAAAATAGTCCACAATACGCCCAAAGGATTTGTTCGGGAATAGGCGGTTGGTGCGGCAAATGGCCTGCAAAAGGGTATGGTCTTTCAGTGACTTGTCCAGATACATGGTTTGTAATATCGGCGCGTCGAAGCCGGTAAGCAGCTTGGCGGTCACAATGATAAACTTCAGGTCGGATTGGGCATCATTGAATTCGTCCACGATCTTTTCCTGCTTGCCTTTATCCATTCCCCACTTTTGCTTAAACTCCAGTGGGTCATTGGCCGTTGTCGAAATGACCACTGCGCTGGCTTCCTCGGGGAAGTGTTTGTCCAGTGCTGTTTTGTATTGCACACAAGCATGCCGATCCGGCGTTACAATCATGGCCTTAAACCCGTGGGGCGCTACCTTTTCCGTGAAATGCTGGGCAATATCCTCCACGATTTTCTCCACGCGTTCAGGTGACTTCAAAAAGGCGGCCATCTTGGCCGATTTCTGATTCAAAGCATCCGCTTCTTCATCGGTAAGGGCAGCTGCGTCCTGAAATTCATTGAACGCTTTATCCATGGTTTCTTTGTCCACATGCACATCTACCAGGCGGGGTTCGAAATGCAGCGGCAAGGTGGCTTCATCGCGAATGGAATCCTGGAAGGTGTAGCGCGACATGTACCCGCCCTGGTCCTCTTCCGAACCAAAGGCCCAAAAGGTATTTTTATCGGCTTTGTTGACCGGTGTGCCGGTGAGGCCAAACAAAAATGCATTGGGTAAGGCGGCCCGCATTTGCCGGCCAAGGTCGCCTTCCTGGGTGCGGTGCGCTTCATCTACCAGTACAATAATGTTATCGCGGGTATTCATATTCGGTTTGGCATCCCGGAATTTATGGATCATTGACACGATAATCTTGCGGGTATCGCGTTCGAGCATGCCTTGTAGTTCCCGGATGTTGTCGGTGGTTTCCACGTTGGCGATATCGGCCGCATTGAAGGTGCCGCTGATTTGGGTATCCAGGTCGGTGCGGTCTACCAGGATGATGACGGTGGGACTTTTCAGTTCGGGGGCGCGTCTGAGTTTTTGGGCGGCAAAGACCATGAGGAAGGATTTTCCTGAACCCTGAAAATGCCAGATCAGTCCCTTTTTCAGTCGGCCTTCTTTTACCCGTTCAACAATTTTATTGGCACCTTCGTATTGCTGAAAACGCGGAATGATTTTGATTCGGCGTTTCTTTTTGTCAGTGAAGAAGAGTGAAAAGTTGCGCAGGATGTCCAACAAGCGTACCGGGTTCAATAAATCAGACAATTCTTTTCCAACGTCCCCAATCCCAATCGTTTTGCAATGGAATCCTCATCATTTTCCAGGCGCCAGGGGGCCCAAAATTCCAGAGGGCACCGGATGGCCCCGTAATACAGTTCCTTGCCCTCGGTGGCAAAGGAGAGAATATTGGGTACAAACAATTGCGGTACGCTGTTCTCGTAAATATCGTGCACCTCATGCGCGCCATCCAGCCAACTCACTGAAGGGCGAATGGGCGTTTTGGCTTCGCCCACCACTACCGGAATGCCATTGATCAGCAGCACGATATCTGGAATCTTGGTTTCCCGGTGGTGGATGCGGTATTGATTGGTGACCACATAGCGGTTGTTCGACAAGTCCTCAAAATCAATCAAACGCACCGGCACATGGCGGTTGTTTTCGCCGAAAGGCATGGTTTTTTCGCCGGTAAGCCATTTGAAGCATTCTTCATTGGCCTTTACGAGACCGACTTGCTTCACGGCAATTAATACCGCCCGGAGTTTGTAAATGACTTCATCTGCCAAGGTATGGTTGCGGGAAATCTCGGGATTGAGGCGAATCAAGGCTTCTTTGAGCGCCGATTCTACCAGCACTTCATTGATGCCGCGTGGAATGCCGTTGGCGGATTGATAGACCCATTGAGTGCCGTAGCCTTGTTGGGGCTCCTGGACTGTATTACTGTTCAAATTCACCCCGGTCAGCTGATGAATGATGTAATGTTCTACGCTGTTGACTTCGTTAAAGGCCATGGGTGATTGCTTTCATTTTATCGGTGATTATTTCCATTCGCTCATCTACCCCATCAAAATAAAGGTGACCAGGTAGGGCATTCATAATTCGCGTATCGCTTAATATTTTGTTTATGCTATCTAATAAATATTTTTTCACCTCATCATCAGCGCTTACAATTTGTCCGACAAGCCTTGTATTGTAATTAAATATGTACACGATATCTTCTAAATCATGGCTGGCGTACAAATCTTTTATCCCCCGGTCAAAAAACGCATCCATCTTTGATGCTAAAAAATAAGGAAGCGGTAGTATTTGCACCACAGCGTCTTCAAAATGTACCGTTTCTGAAATATTGAACCCCGCTTCAAACCAACGGTTGCTGGGCGCCCAGCCAATTTCTTTTGTTGACATTACATCTACCAACAAGTCTTCAAAGCCAAATCTACAGATAACAGCGGAATCGGCTTGTTCATGAAACCCCTTTTCAACCAGGGCTTGGCGCAGTTTTTCCAGACTGCTGAGGGTGGTGATCTGAAAGGTCAGGTCAATATCTTTGGTTGGTCGAATGTCCTCGGCAGACGGATCATCGATATAAAGGCTAACCATGGCACCACCAACAAAAACCACTTCGCGATTCAAGTCGCCCAGGGCCTTGGCAATCTTAACAGTCGCCTTCCTATTGATTTCAGTATTCTTCTTTAGCATATTTTCTTGCTTAATAACTCCAATGCCAAATTTTTCTCTCTGGCCCGCCCTACGCGTAAGGCATCAATCAAAGCCAGGCATTCGTACAACTGTGGGTCCAATTCAATTGCATGAACCACAGAAGGGTAAAGTGGTAAAATGCCGTGCCCCCTTACATGCCCCTTGGCGAATGGCCACACATAGTGCTCGGCGCTGCTGATCAGACTTCCCAGCGGTTCCGCACTATGGGATGTTGGAATTCCCCGGACAACCACACCCGGTTGCTGAGGAAACATATAGGGCACGCCATACTGCAATAAGTCCATGAACGCTTGTTTCGCTACTATTTGGTTGTTGTTTTGCAACAATCGGGCATAAGTAGATCTTTTCATGGAGGCACTAATTTCTGATTGACTGATAAACAGGGATTTAGCCAGCGAAATCTGATTCCAGGAACCCGCTTCAGCTATGATAATCTTTAAAAGAACCACCAGGTCTTGTGGCCGCAGTGTTGGAATTGCTTTGATACTCATTTTTTATTTTATATTTCGATATGCAAATGTACGGTATTGTTTTTTGATTATCAATGTTTTAAAATCAATTATCGCGTATTGCGATATGCGATACTGCAAAACACAACCAGGATGTCCATCGAATCTGATACATAAAGTCACGAACCTTTCCACCACACTCAGCCGCCAAATATGCATGAAAAAATGATTGGTCAACTTGTTCTAATTGCGTTGATCCTGGGTGCGCCAAAAAAAAGTATTCGCATGGATACCTTGGTAATGCAGCGTTTTTTTCGCTCACTGATCAGCCAGTTTTCCCTTAAAGCACCTACATCCTGCCGCAATTCCAAAGGCTGGTATTGGGCTATTATCGCATTGCGGATCCCATTGTCATAAAAATAAATTTTGCGTTTGCGCTTCAATTCTTTCCGGAGATTGCGACTTAAGGAACGGTGTATCTGGTATATGGCTGAAAAGTGTGTTCAACAGGGTCGTTTTTCCCGTTTGCCTGGGACCGAACAACAATATGGCCTTACCCTGAAAGCTTTTGTCCAGTATGCGTTGTTCCAATATACGTTTTATCATGTATTTGCGATTGTATTCGCAGAAATAACGGTTTTTTTGCGAATGCAATCGCCTTTGTAGGTTTTATTTCGGGGCCAAAGATGTTTATTCCGGAGTATCTGCCCCCCTCATTCCGGAGCTTAGCCCCCCCTATGTGGATAAGTACGGATTTTGTTGGG
>ENA-ORBV01001072-ORBV01001072.1-microbial-mat-metagenome-genome-assembly--contig:-NODE-1072-length-62421-cov-8.533620_pt1 | contig 62421 bp, 73 predicted proteins | sample MGYA00237777_ERZ505514 | MGnify/ENA primary metagenome ERZ505514 (study PRJEB26160, sample SAMN06269048) | microbial mat metagenome | isolation source: Oligotrophic lake microbial mat | place...
TGAAGAGCAGATGCGTTTCGCCATTCGCGAAGGCGGCCGAACTGTCGGCGCCGGCGTTGTTACCAAGATCCTTGAGTAGGCCACGCCGCTCCCTCAGATTCTAGAAATATCCCTCATAACACAAGGCCACTTGCCATATGCCCGACGTCACCAAGATCAGAATTCGGCTAAAAGCCTTCGATCATCAGCTGCTTGATAAGTCCACCACGGACATCGTGGAAACCGCTCGCCGCACCGGTGCTCGGGTTGCTGGTCCGATCCCGCTCCCCACGGGGCTGCGTCGCTACACTGTCTTGCGTGGTCCCCACGTAGACAAGAAAAGCCGAGAGCAATTTGAGGTGCGCACGCACAAGCGCCTCATCGATATTCTCGAACCCACGCCTCAAACCCTTGACGCTCTCATGAAGCTCGATCTGAGCGCAGGTGTAGACGTCGAGATCAAGAGCTGAGGAGGGAAGCACAGTTATGGCAAAGCTCGATGTTTACAATTTGAAGCGTGAGAAGGTCGGTGAGCTGGAGCTCGCCGACGAGGTGTTCTCGACAGAAGTGAAGGAGTACCTTCTGCACGAGGTGGTTCAGGCGCAGCTTGCTTCACGGCGAGCTGGCACTAAGGCGGGCAAGGAACGCGCTGCTGTGTCGGCTTCTAAGAAGAAGATCTACAAGCAAAAGGGTACGGGTCAGGCCCGTCACGGGGCCGTCTCCGCGCCCACGTTCGTGGGTGGTGGGCGTGCTCATCCTCCCAAGCCCCAAGATTTTAGCTACCGCCCGCCGCGCAAGGTTCGTCTAGGGGCGATGCGCAGCGCGCTCAGCTATCTCTTCAAAGAAGGCCGTATCACCGTCGTGGAGAACATGGACCTCGGCGAGATCAAGACGAAGCGCCTAGCGGGTGTGCTTTCGGTGCTCAATGCCAATGGCAAGACCTTGGTGGTCGATGGCAAAGACAACGCCAATCTCCGGCTCTCAATTCGCAACATGGAAGATAATCAGTTCTTGCCGCCCGAAGGCGTCAACGTTTATGACCTTCTGTGCCACCAGCACCTGGTGGTTTCGAGGCAAGCAGCGAAGGCTCTGGAAGCTCGTCTCCTTGAGGTGAAGTCATGAATCTCGACACGATCATCAAGCGCCCGATAGCGCTCACCGAGAAAGCGGCGAGCCTAAAATTGCACAACCAGGTTGTGTTCGAAGTCGCGCTCACCGCTAACAAGATTCAGATCAGGCAGGCCGTCGAAGCGATGTTCGGCGTCAAGGTCACTGATGTGAACACGCTGGTGCAGCGCGGCAAGACCAAGCGCATGGGTCGAGCCAGCGCCAAGCGGCCCAATTGGAAGAAAGCTATCGTGACCCTTCGCCAGGGTGACGATATTCAGTTCTTCGACGAGTCGGAGGAATAAGTTCATGGCTATTCGTCTTTTCAAACCCACATCCCCCGGTCGGCGCGCGTACACCGCTCCCGATTTTGCTGAGATCACCACTTCCGTACCCGAGAAGCGCCTCACCGAGTCTCAATCGAGCACGGGCGGCCGCAACTGTTACGGTCGCATCACCAGCCGCTTTCGCGGGGGTGGCCACAAGCAGCGCTATCGAGTGATCGACTTCAAGCGCAACAAGATCGGCGTGCCTGCTCGCGTGGCATCCATCGAATACGATCCGAATCGCACGGCGCGTATCGCACTCCTGCACTACGCGGACGGCGAGAAGCGTTACATTCTAGCGCCCGACGGCCTTAAAATGGGCGATACGGTGCTCTCGAGCCGTAACGCAGACATTCAGCCCGGCAATTGTCTGCCGATAGGTGTGATCCCCACGGGCACCTCGATTCACAACATCGAGATGCGCAAAGGCAAAGGCGCTCAACTGGTGCGCTCAGCTGGCGTGGTGGCTCAGCTGATGGGCAAAGATGGAGACTACGCTCAGGTGAAGCTCCCGAGTGGTGAAGTTCGCAAGATCCACGTCGAGTGTCGCGCCACGGTTGGACAGGTCTCAAACCCTGACCATCAGAACGTCAGTCTGGGTAAAGCCGGACGAGCTCGTTGGCTCGGCCTCCGCCCCCACAATCGAGGCGTCACGATGAACCCCGTTGATCACCCGATGGGTGGTGGTGAAGGGCGCACCAGTGGTGGTCGTCATCCGTGCTCCCCTTGGGGGCAGCTCTCCAAGGGCCTGAAGACTCGCAATAACAAGCGCACAGACAACATGATCGTGAAGCGCAGGGATAGGAAGTAACGATGCCGCGAAGTATCAAGAAGGGCCCGTTCATCGACGGGCATCTGATGACGAAAATCGAAGCTGCCCAAAGTGACAGCTCCAAGAAGGTGATCAAGACTTGGTCACGGCGCTCCACGATTTTGCCTGAGGCCATTGGCCTCACGTTCGCGGTCCACAATGGTCGCAAGTTCGTGCCGGTATTCGTTTCCGAAAACATGGTCGGTCACAAATTCGGAGAGTTCGCCCCCACCCGTACCTTCTCGGGTCACTCCGGTGATCGGAAGGCTGTGAAGGGGAAGCCCTCCGCCGCCCCTGCAGCAGGCCCAGCCAAACGCTAGCAAGCGCTAGTAGGGTTGGTCATCCGTTCAGGATAAAACTCGCTCCAAATAACTTCGCGGAAGGCTTGCAACGCCTGGGCCCCTCTGCTACGAACCGCGCCTCCCTAATCGGGGCCAGCAGCCAGCTCGGTTGTTTCAGCCCTGACTCCCAACCGCCAGCACACGGAACTTCGTCGTTCTAAGCAGCCAGGGGTTGGGCGAGATGGTTCTTCCACCATCTAGGGTCGGCGGGTCTGAAAGGAAACTGTCGATGATAGCTACAGCAAAAGCACAATTCCAAAGGATAGCTCCGCGAAAAGCTCGGATGATCATTAATTTGATCCGGGGCCGAGATGCGGCTGAGGCTCTGCAGCTTCTTGATTTTACCCCCAAGGCGGCGTCGCCGATCGTGAAGAAGCTGATTGCGAGTGCCATCGCTAACGCACGCCAGAAGCGCCCGGACGTCGACGTGGAGAATCTTTTCATCAGCCGCGCTACGGTTGATAAAGGACCGAATTCTCACATGCGCCGCTGGCGGCCTCGGGCCATGGGGCGTGCCACACAAATTGTCAAAGGCGTGAGCCACATCGCGATCGAATTGGATCAACGTTAAAGGTTGAGACATAAAGTATGGGACAGAAAACTCATCCGTATGGCTTTCGTCTTGGCGTCATTAAGACGTGGACGAGCAAGTGGTACGAGGACAAAAACTACTGTCAGTGGCTGCACGAGGATCTGCGGATCAAACGCGCCGTAAAGCAGTATTTGTACAATTCGAGTGTTGCGAGCGTCGAAATCGAGCGCGCCGCCAACAAAGCGAAGGTCATCGTCTACACCGCCCGCCCTGGCATGGTTATCGGCAAGGGTGGCAAGGGGATCGAGACCCTGAAGAGCGGCAATCTGGATTCCGCCATCAAGGGCGAAGCCAAGTTCCCAGGCGTTCAGGCGTTCACCAAGAACGAAGTCTTCATCGATGTGCAAGAGGTGCGTAAGGCTGAGACGAATGCTCAGCTGGTGGCCGAGAACATCGCAACGCAGTTGGAAAGGCGCATTGCTTTCCGCCGCGCCATGAAAAAGGCGATGGGCACGGCCATCAAGTTTGGCGCCAAGGGCATTCGTGTCCGGTGTGCCGGGCGATTGGGCGGAGCGGAAATTGCACGCGTCGAAACGTACCGTGAAGGCCGTGTGCCGTTGCATACGTTGCGCGCTGATGTCGACTACGGAACGGCCGAGGCTCGGACAACGTACGGCATCATTGGCGTCAAGGTTTGGATCTTCAAGGGTGAGGTCTTGCAACGCAAGGCTCGCCGCATCCCCGAGTAATGGAGTCAGAAGATGCTAAGTCCTAAGCGGGTTAAGTGGCGAAAACAGCAAAAAGGAAAGATGCGTGGCATGGCCTACCGTGGCAGCGACGTATCCTTCGGTGAATTCGGCCTTCAAGCAACCGACTGCTCGTTCGTAACGGCGAGGCAGCTTGAGGCAAGCCGTATGGCCATTCAGCGTGCAACGAAACGCCAAGGCAAGCTTTGGATCCGGATCTTCCCGGATAAGCCTCTTACCAAAAAGCCACTCGAAGTTCGAATGGGTAGCGGTAAAGGCAGCGTGGAAGAGTGGGTTGCAGTTGTGAAGCCAGGTCGCGTGCTGTTCGAGATCGAAGGCATTCCCGAAGACAAGGCGCGTGAGGCCTTTCGTCTGGCTGCCACGAAGCTTCCCTTGAACACGCGGTTTCTGACGCGAGGAGAGCTGTGATGAAAGCGAAAGACTTGGCTGATCGCGCCACGGCGGATCTCGCTCAGCTCCTTCTGGATGTGAAAAAGGATCTCTTTTCTTTTCGGATGAAAAACGTAACGGGTCAGCTCAGCGACACCAGTTTGCTGCGGAAAGCCCGCAAGGATGTCGCGCGCATCGAAATGATCTTGCGCGAACGGGCCGTTAAGGCCAGCGGAGGTGAAGCGTGAACGCACAGGCCGAAATTCAGCCCGAAGCATCGGAAGCATCAGCCGTCAATACTCGTCGCCGAATTATTGGCCGCGTGGTGAGTGACAAGATGAACAAGACCGTGGTGGTCGAAGTGGTGCGCTACAAAATGCACCCGCTTTATAAGAAATATGTGCGCGTGCGAAAGCGCTACAAAGCCCACGACGAAGCCAACACCTATCGGGTCGGCGATCGCATCGAGATGATCGAACACAGCCCTTATTCCAAAGAGAAGCGTTTTAACACCACGCGTCTCATCCGCCGCACCGTGCAGGAGTGATTTCGCGATGATCCAGACGGAGTCCATTCTCAATGTAGCTGATAATTCAGGCGCACGCCTTGTGGTGTGTCTGAAGGTGTTGGGCGGTTCGCGTAGGCGTTATGCCAGCGTGGGTGACGTGATTGTCGTGAGCATCGCGGACGCGATCCCGAACAGCAAAGTCAAAAAGGGTGAGATCGCGAGAGCGGTTGTCGTTCGAACCAAGCGTGAGCACCGTCGAGTGGACGGCAGCTACATCAAGTTCGACGATAACAGCGCAGTGCTCATCAATCCGCAGTCCTCTGAGCCTGTGGGAACCCGCATCTTTGGGCCCGTAGCTCGTGAGCTGCGCAGCAAACGCTTCATGAAGATTGTTTCGCTTGCCCCGGAGGTGCTGTGATGCAACGCCTTCGAACAGGTGATGAAGTGATTGTGATCAGTGGCGACGATAAAGGCCGTCGCGGTCGGATAACGAAGGTGCTCGTGGAGCGCGCCGCTGTCGTGGTTGGCGGGTTGAACATGGTGAAGCGTCATCTGAAGGCAACGCCCCAGCGCCCAGGCGGGATTCTTGAAGTGGAAGCGCCGATCAACATCAGCAAAGTGATGCCGGTTGATCCAGGCACTGGCAAGGCCACGCGCGTCAAATACAAGGTTACCGAAGGCAAGAAGCAACGGGTAGCCAAGAGCGGTGCTGTGATTGTGCACCAGGAGCAAGGTTAAGCGATGGCTGCCGAAGTCGAGCCGCGTCTCCGGACGCGCTACAAGAGTGATGTCACGCCGAAATTAATGGAGAAGTTCGGCTACAAAAATCCGATGCAGGTTCCTCGCTTGCAGAAGATCGTGATCAACGTTGGCCTCGGAGAAGCGGTGGCCAATTCGAAAGTGGTGGATCTGGCTGCTGCGCAGATCACGGCGATCACAGGCCAGAAGCCGATCGTGACACGGGCCAAGAAGTCGATTGCAAACTTCAAGCTGCGTGAGGATATGCCGATTGGCGTCAAGTGCACGCTGCGCCGGGAGCGGATGTGGGAGTTCTTCGACCGCCTCGTCACCCTCGCGCTGCCGCGTGTGCGCGACTTCCGCGGCACCAGCATTCGCGCATTCGATGGCGCGGGCAATTACACGCTCGGTCTAAAAGAGCAGACCGTTTTCCCTGAAATCGAGTTCGACAAGGTCGACAAACCGCGGGGCATGAATATCACTTTCGTGACTACCGCCAACACCAACGAAGAGGCCAGGGAGCTGTTGAAGCAACTTGGCATGCCGTTCAGGAGCTAACCAGATGGCACGTGCATGTCAGTGGGCGAAATTGAATCGCCCGGCAAAATTCTCAACGCGAGATGTGAGTCGCTGCAATATTTGTGGGCGCTCTCACGCGGTGTACCGGGAGTACAAGCTCTGCCGCATTTGTTTGCGCACGCTAGCACTCAAGGGCGAGCTTCCGGGTATCACGAAGGCGAGTTGGTGAAGCGATGTTGACCGATCCAATCTCAGACATGCTGACGCGCGTACGAAACGCAGCGTTAGCTCGCCACGAATCCACCCGGATGCCTGCAAGCAGCATTAAGAAGGCCATTTTGGAGCTTCTGAAGGCTGAAGGTTACATCGCGGACGTCCGTGAGGAAGAATGGGGCCCTCAAAAGAAGCGCACTATCTTCGTCACCCTCAAGTACGGCAACGGTTTCGACTGCGCGTTCAAAGGCATCCGCCGCGTGAGCAAGCCCGGTCGTCGTGTCTACGTGAATCATCAGTCGATTCCGCAGGTAGTGAGCGGCCTTGGCGTCTCCATTCTCAGTACCTCGCAAGGTGTGATGACAGACCGCTTGGCTCGTGAGAAACGAGTTGGCGGGGAATTGCTGTGTGAGGTGTGGTGATGGCCCAAGTTGAGCAACCAGTTCAGCAAGCAGTGCGGACATCTCGGGTGGGCAAACGCCCGATCCCGATCCCGAAGGGGGTTACCATCAGCATCAGTGGACAGCGCGTCGATGCTCAGGGCCCGAAGGGCAAGCTCTCGATGGCGCTCCCTCAGAACATCGAAGTCAAAAAAGACGGCGAAACTCTGACGATCACCTCGGATGCTGGTGCTCGCGATGCGGCACGGCTTCAAGGGCTCGGCCGTGCGTTGGTGGCGAATATGGTTCGCGGTGCTGCGGTTGGCTTCGAGCGCATCATGGAGTTGGTGGGAACCGGTTATCGCGCAGAGGTAAAAGGCAACACAATCACGCTTCAGCTCGGATTTGCCCGGCCTCGTGTCGTGGAGTTGCCCTCCGGAATCAGCGCTGTGGTGCCGCCTGATTCGAAGGGCACACAGATCGTGCTCAATGGCGCCGATAAATGCCTAATCGGTCAGGTTGCTGCGGATTTGCGCAGGCTTCGCCCGCCAGAACCTTATGGTGGCAAGGGCATTCGCTACCGAGATGAACAGATCCGTCGCAAGGCGGGCAAGGCCGGTAAGGCTCGTAAGTGAGCGCAACGGTAGGATTTAGGTCACGTCATGGGAACTGAACTTTCAGCTCGACAACGCAGGAAATTCCGCATCCGAAACAAGATTTCGGGCACGGAGGTGCGCCCGCGGCTCACGGTATTTCGGAGCGCAGGCCATATTTATGCTCAGGTGATCGACGACGCGCTTGGGCAGACGCTCGCGACGGCGTCGACGCTTTCGCCGGATCTTTTGAGCGCGGTCAAGAGCGACAACAAGACGGATGCGGCCAAAAAGGTGGGAGCTCTGATTGCCAAGATTTGCATCGAGCGCAAAATCGATAAGGTCGTGTTTGACCGTAATGGATATCTTTATCACGGCCGAGTGAAGGCCCTTGCCGATGCTGCTCGCGAAGCAGGCCTGAACTTCTGAATGCGGAAGAGTACGCAAGAGTGCGGAAGAGGACTTGGAGAACTTGACAGATGGCTTTTGAAACCTTTGACGAAGACCGCCTGAAAGAGCGCGTCATACACATCAACCGCGTGGCCAAGGTGGTCAAAGGCGGAAGGCGCTTCAGCTTCGCGGCTCTCGTGGTGGTTGGGGATGAAGCAGGCCACGTTGGCGTGGGCCTCGGTAAGGCTAAGGAAGTGCCGGAAGCGATCCGCAAGGGGAACGATCAAGCACGGAAGAACATGTTCAAGGTGCCGATGATCGGCGCGACGATCCCGCATCATGTCGTGGGCGTTTTTGGTGCAGGTCGCGTCATGCTGCGGCCGGCTGCGCCCGGTACGGGCGTTATCGCGGGCGGTCCCGTGCGAGCGGTCGTAGAATCGGTGGGGATTCAGGACATCCTCTCAAAGTGCCTCGGATCTTCGAACAAATACAACGTGGTCAACGCCACCATCGAAGCCTTGCGCACCCTCCGGACCCCGGACACGGTGGCCAATGCGCGCGGCAAACAGGTCGAGCAGGTGGTGGGTAACTACACCGTTGCAGCGACGTCAGCAAAAGCTGCAGTTGCGCAGTCGATTGTAGCTTCTACGGGTAATGCACAACAAGGTGGCCGGTGATGGCTGAGGCTCGGCTTGAAGTTAAGCAGGTTGCTAGCGTCATCGGTCGGCCCGAGGCTCAGCGTAAGGTGATGAAAGGCCTTGGCTTGCGGGGTCCCGGTTCGGCCGTAGTTGTTGCTAATACGCCATCTTTCCGCGGTATGGTGAAGAAGGTTCTTCACTTGGTAGAAGTCAAAGAGGTAGCAGGATGAGCTCGATTCTCTCACAGCTTGCGCCCCCAGTAGGCGCTCGGAGTTCGGAACGGCGCGTGGGTCGCGGTCCCGGTGGCGGCAAAGGCAAGACGTCGGGTAAAGGTATGAAGGGCCAGAAGGCTCGGCATCCCGGCAATTTCAGCAAGTTGCACTTCCAGGGCGGTCAAACTCCCATTCAGCGCCGTTTGCCGAAGCGCGGCTTTCGAGTCCCGTTCCCGATAAATACCGTCATCATCAATGTCGGTCAGCTGGAGCGTCTTGATGCTGGTACCGAAGTCACTGAGGAAGTGTTGCGCGAGGCACGCTTGGTTCAGGGCCGCGATGTTCGCATCAAAATCCTCGGAGAAGGCGATCTGAGCAAGAAGCTTGTCGTGAGCGCTCACGGGTTCAGCAAGTCTGCAATCAACAAGATCGAGCAAGCAGGCGGCAAGACAGTGACGTTGCCGTTTGGCAGGCCGGATCAGGCCGAAGCTCCGGCTACGAACTAAGGGCCGTTTTTCAATGGCCGTTTTCCAGGGATTCTCCAACATCGGGAAGGTGCCAGAGTTGCGGCGCCGGATCGCTTTCACGCTTATCGTGCTGGCGATTTACCGAATAGGAGTTTTCATCACGACGCCCGGCGTTGACCGACACGTGATGCGCCAAGTCGTGAAGGGGCAAGGCGGCCTGCTTGGCATGTTCAATCTGTTCTCGGGTGGAGCCCTAGAGAACCTCTCGATTTTTGCACTCGGCATCATGCCGTACATTTCGGCTAGCATCATCATGCAGCTCCTCGGCATGGTGAGTAAGCAGGTCGAGGAGATGCGTAAGGAAGGCGAAGCCGGACGCCGCCGACTGGAGCAATACACCCGCTACGGCACGATCGTGCTCAGCATTTTCCAAGGTTATGGCATCGCCATGATGCTTGAGGGGATGCACAACAGCGATTCGGGTGCTGGCAGGTTTGGGGATGTCGTCATCGATCCAGGTTGGAACTTTCGGCTGCTCACGGTGTTGACGCTGACCACGGGAACGGCCCTCTTAATGTGGCTTGGAGAACAAGCGACCGAGCGTGGGATCGGTAACGGGATCTCGATGCTCATGTTCGCCAGCATCGTGAGCCAACTTCCGCAAGCTATTGGCAGCTATTGGGCCGGCTCCTCGGGTGATGTGCAGCCCATCACCATCGCCGTCATCATATTCGTGTTTCTGGCGAGTATCGGGGTAATTGTCTTCTTTGAGCGTGCGCAGCGACAAATTCCAATCCAATACGCGCGCCGTCAAGTCGGGCGTCGGGTGTATGGCGGGCAGAGCGCGCACCTTCCCTTGAAGGTCAACATGGCGAGCATGATCCCCGCTATTTTTGCCTCGAGCCTTCTGATGTTTCCGGCGACGTTGGCGGGCTTCAACATCCCCGGCATGCAGCAGTTCAGCTCGATCTTAAACGCTGGTGGTTGGGTGTTCAACACGCTGTTCGCGATGCTCATCATCTTCTTCTGTTTCTTCTATACCGCGGTCACATTCCAGCCCGTGGACGTTGCAGATAACTTGAAGAAACAGCAGGCCAATATTCCAGGCGTTCGTCCTGGCCGGCAAACAGCGGAGTATATCGACCGAGTGCTCACGCGGATCACGGTGGGCGGCTCGCTCTATGTCGCGACTATCTGTGTGGTGCCAGCGCTGATAGCTCAAGCGTTCAAGGTTCCATTTCAGTTTGGCGGAACGACCTTGATGATTGTCGTCGGGGTAGCGTTGGAGACGGTTAGCCAGATCGAAGCTCACCTGATCACCCGTAGTTATGAGGGCCTGACGGGGCCGCGCACGACGCGCTTGAGCGGACGGCGGCCAGCATGAGGGTCGTCTTTTTGGGGCCACCAGCAAGCGGCAAGGGAACGCAGGCTGCGATCCTCTGTGAGCGCTACGGCATACCTAAGATTTCAACGGGGGATAGCCTCAGGGCAGCACGAGCGCAGGGCACCCCCCTCGGTCGGGAAGCGGAGACGTATATGTCTGCCGGTAAGCTCGTGCCTGATGCGGTGGTGATCGGGCTTGTGGCTGAGCGGCTTAAACAGCCGGACGCCGCCAAGGGTTTCATCCTCGATGGATTCCCGAGGACGGTGCCGCAGGCCGAGGCGCTGGCTGCACTCTTGGCTGCTAGCGGTACTCCTCTGGATGTTGCGCTTCAGCTCGATGTCACCCGGGACCTGCTGATGGAGCGAGCTACCCTCCGGCGGACCGACAAACGGACTGGACAGATCTACCACCTTAAGTATAGTCCGCCCCCCCCAGACGCGGAGCTCGAGCACCGAGCAGATGATCGAGAAGAAACCGTCGCCAAGCGTCTCGACGAATACGACGCCATGACTGCAGCACTTTTACCCTACTACACGAACTTAAAGCTCCTCCGCCGCGTCGATGGCGTGGGGACGCCTGCGCAGATCACGGAACGAATTATCCAAGCCCTAACGATTTAAGTTGGATCTAACGGAGGAAACCACGACAGAAGCCACAGAGATTGGAAGTGTACTTGAGATCATGCCGAGCGCGATGTATCGGGTCCGCCTCGAAAGCGGGCGTGTCATTAGCGCAAGTCTTGCCCCTCAGGCTAAGCATTCGATCGTGCGGTTGATAAGTGGTAGCCGAGTTTTCGTGAAGGTCTCAAGTTACGATCCCACTCGTGGGCAGATTCAAGGCAAGTTCAAGTAAAGTTTTGAGGTCAAAATGAAGGTCCGCCCGAGCGTCAAGAAAATCTGCGACAAGTGTAAGGTCATCAAGCGACATGGCGTCGTACGCGTGATCTGCGTCAATCCCCGCCACAAGCAACGGCAAGGGTAATTTTAAGGAGTCGATAGCTAGATGGCACGCATTTCAGGAGTCGATCTTCCCAGGCGCAAAGCACTCGCTTACGCGCTCCCATATATTTATGGCATTGGCCCGAGCGCAGCTCTCACGATTTGTGAGAAGGCCGGCGTGCCGAGCGAGCGCAAAGTTGATGAGCTCACAGAAACAGACATCAAGGCTATTCGCGACGCGATTGAAGCGGGTTTCAAAGTCGAGGGAGATCTTCGACGCGAGGTTCAACAGAACATCAAGCGTTTGATGGACCTAGGGAGCTACCGCGGTCTCCGCCATCGCAAAGGCTTGCCAGTTAACGGGCAGCGAACCCACACTAACGCGCGTACGCGCAAAGGTCCCCGTAAGGGCCAGATGAGTAGGAAGGCCTAAGCATGGCTGCCACTAAGAAAAAGCGCGCTCCTAAGAAAGTCGTGCGGAAGAATGTCTACGCCGGAATCGCGCACATTCGTTCGACGTTCAACAACACCATCGTCACCATCACCGATGTCAATGGTGCCGCGATTTCCTGGGCGAGTTCCGGCTCCCGTGGGTTCAAAGGTTCCCGCAAGAGCACGCCGTTTGCCGCTCAGCTGGCAGCAGAAGATGCCGGGCGTCGTGCGATGGAACACGGAATGCGCTCCGTTGCCGTGTTTGTTCAAGGGCCCGGTTCGGGTCGAGAGAGCGCACTTCGCGCCCTCCAGCAGGTAGGGTTCCGCGTCACGTTGATTCGTGATGTCACGCCCATTCCTCACAATGGTTGCCGCCCGCCGAAGCGTCGCCGGGTTTAGTTGGATCTCCTTTGAGAAAAGCAGAATAGAATGGCTCGTTACATTGGTCCGGTCTGCAAAATCTGTCGCCGCGAAGCACAGAAACTATACCTAAAGGGTGAGCGTTGCTTCACCGAGAAGTGTGCGGTGGTTCGCCGGCCGTATCCTCCCGGTCAGCATGGCCAGCGCCGGCTCAAGCTGAGCGAGTACGGCCTGCGTCTGCGCGAGAAGCAGAAGATGCGCCGCCTCTACGGTCTTTTGGAGAAGCAGTTCGCTGGCTATTACAGCCAGGCAACTGGCCTCAAAGGGCGGACCGGTGAAGAGATGCTGGGGCTCATTGAGCGTCGCCTCGACAACGTGCTGTACCGCATGGGGTTTGCCGCAAGCCGTGCGCAAGGTCGGCAGCTCGCGCGCCACAATCACATCCTGATTAATGGCAAGCGCGTCAACATTCCAAGCTACCGCGTCAGCCCGAACGATAAGATCGAAATCCGTGAAAAGAGCCGGAAGATCGCGTATCTGCAGGCGGCTCTGGCCCAGTCTGAAACACGGCCCAAGCCCAGCTGGATGGACGTGGACAAGGATAATTTTAGCGGTGTGTTCCGCTCGATGCCAGTGCGCGACGAGATGAACGAGCCGATGATTCGTGAGCAGTACGTGGTTGAGTACTACTCCAGATAATTTTTCAATGCGGGCAGGCTGCGGAGTGGCTGAGCGGAGCGGGTTCCCTCACTATTCGAGACGGTCGCGCAAACCCTAAACGAAGAAAGGAAGACGAAAAATGGTGACACAAATAATGAGCCGTAACTGGCGTGACTTAATTCGCCCTAAGGCGATTTCGTTGGAGCCAGAGTCGAGCACGCAGTTTTTTGGTCGTTTTACCTGTGAGCCGCTGGAACGTGGCTTTGGTATCACGGTTGGAAATTCACTTCGCCGCGTCTTGCTCGCTTCGCTTCAGGGCGCCGCTATCACCGCGGTCCGGATCGACGGCACGTTGCATGAGTTCACGGCTATCCCCGACGTTGTCGAAGACGTGACGGATATCGTTCTGAATTTGAAGGAAGTCGTTTTTAAGGCGGAAGCTCCGCGCACCTATACCGTGCGTTTGGACAAGACGGGTCCGGGCCCCGTGCTAGCGCGGGACATTCAGTTGGTGGATGGGCTCAGCATCCTGAATCCTGACCAATTGATCGCGACGTTGGACAAGAAGGGTCCGTTGTCGATTGAGCTCACCGTCGGTGTGGGTCGTGGCTACGTTTCGTCCGAACGCAACAAGACGCCGACGATGCCGATTGGCACCATTCCGATCGATGCGCTGTTTTCGCCGATCCGTAAGGTGAATTACACGGTGCAGAATGCGCGCGTGGGCCAGGTCACCGACTACGATAAGCTCATCTTGGAAGTCTGGACCAATGGCTCAGTGAAGCCGACGGATGCCGTTGCCTTCGCTGCCAAGATCCTGAAAGAGCAGCTCTCGATTTGGATCAACTTCGAAGAGACGGAAGACACCTCGTATCAGTCCTCTCACTCAGATGAAGAGCCGCTCAACGACAATCTGTTCCGCTCGGTGGATGAGTTGGAGCTTTCGGTGCGTTCGGCAAATTGTCTCCAGAACGCCAATATCACCTTGATCGGCGAGCTCGTGCAAAAGAGCGAGCAAGACATGTTGAAGACCAAGAATTTTGGTCGCAAGTCTCTCAAGGAGATCAAGGAGATCCTCACCACGATGGGGCTTGGTCTGGGCATGAAGTTCGACAGCTGGTCCCAAATGGTGGATCGCTGGAAGCAGCAGCAGGCGGCGGGCTAAGCACCCCCAACCTGAGTGCACTCGTAGGAGTTTGAGATATGCGACACGGAAAATCTGGAAGACAGTTCTCTCGAAATTCGAGCCACCGGCGTGCGATGTTTCGCGCCCTAGCCGCTAACCTCGTGGCGCACGAGCGGATTGAGACCACCGAGGCCAAAGCGAAGGAGCTTCGCAGAGTCGCGGAGCGGCTTATCACCTACGCACGTCGTTTGGGTGAGGTGGCTTACACGCCGCATGCGGATCTGTCTGTCGGCGATCGCGCACGCCGTTTGGCCGTGCAGCATCAGCTCGAATCCTTCCTGCGTCGCTTCGGAACGGTGATCAAGGATGGCGAGGAAACCAAGATTGATCTGATTGAGAAGATCTTCCTCGATCTCGCCAAGCGCTACAAAGACCGCGCGGGCGGGTACACTCGTATCATCAAGCTCGGGCCACGCCGCGGCGATAACGCTCCGATGACCCTCATCGAGTTCCTGCCTGAGGGCGCTTCCGCCGCCAAGGCGCCAGCGGCTGTTGCCGCGACAGCCTAGAAGCTCCGAGCGGAGCTAAGGCTCTGACCCGGTCACGTTCGGAGGGCGCTCGGGTTTCGGTTGCCGCCGCAGAATAGCGGCAACTGCAGCGAGCGCGGCAAGCGCCGTGGCAATTGCGGCTCCGTAGCGCGCACGGGAGTCGAGGCCGGTTTGTGCGGTGCTCTCAAATTGGGCCTTGAGCCTGAGTGCCGTGGCATTGCGTGGATCGTTGGCTAGGGCATTTTCGAGCAGTGTCGCGTCGGCGATGCCGCGGTTGAAGAGGCTCTGGGCTTCGAGCGCAAGCCTTTGGCTTGAGGCCTTCTGTTGCAATTCGCCCCCTTTCGCCAGCCGCTCTGCGCGTTCGGCGGCGAGCAGAGCCTGGGTTGGCTTGTTTGGCTCAGCCTGCGACGCAAACTCCAGGTAACCTTGAGCCAGTTGCTCGGATGCCTCAAAGTTCGGGTTTCGCGCCAAAACCTGGTCAAACTTTTGGGACATTTCGAGTAGGTGGCCCTGCGCTTTCTGCTCCAGCCCCTCCCGAAACAGTTGGTGAACGCTCGCAAGCCTCAGACGATCAAACTCGCGGAATAGCTCCCTCGCCATGCGATCCCAAGACCAATCCCGGGGCGCTCTGTGCCCAACAACATCTTCGTAGGTATCTCGGAGTTGCCAGAGTGCCGTCACGCCCATGAGACTAATCGCTTGGCGAGCTGCGAGGCGGAGTTGGGTACGCTCACTGTTGGTGAACGATACGATGATGCGAGCCGCGTCAGGATTCTTGACAAGCCCATACGCGCGTAAGATTTCAGGGAGCGCACTTTCATCGGCACCGCGCACAGCATCACTTGGGATCGCTCGGTGCCTGAGATCCAGTTGGCGCTTAGCCCAATTGCTGATCTTGGCCGAAGGATGCTGCTCGGTCTCGATCAGTGCGGCAACTGCGACGTCGCCCAGTTTATCGAGTTGCAATTGAGTATCAACCCTCAGGAAATCGCCGAACCTCACATAGACGTCGATGAGTGAACGTGCAGCGCTGACGGAGCCGATTTGAACTAGCATCCGGCTGAGCGCCAGGATCGTGACGGTATTCCGCCAGGCCTCCGAGTCAATGCGCGGAAAATTCTGGAGCATCACGAGATAATCCGGAACTTTCACCGCACCGGTTTCATGCTGGGCTTTCATCTCTTTCAGCTTGGCCTCGCGCGACTTCACGCGGATTTCGCTGAGGAGCTTCTTCATTTCCTCGCGCTTTGCTTGGTTGGCTGTCGTGTTCAGCGTGCGCGCAATTGCTGGCTCCCAGGCGGCAGTCACCTCAAGCAGTTCTGCGGTGGCGTTTTCGCGCGTGAGGGATTCGGGGGACGTGAGTCGAGATATCAGGTCGGACAGGCGCTGGATCTGCTCCTGGGTCGGTTCCTTCAGGCGAATAGGTGGCGCTTTCGGGAGTTCGGGTAGGGGCAAGTCCTGCTCCTTGGCTTGCGACGCTGGTGGCGTTGTTGCGAGCGCTTCACAGGGCAAAGAGGCGGTAGCGCTCAAACAGCCAAGGAGGGCAGCTAACCAACCTGGCGCGCGTCGGCGCGGAAGCGTCGGCAGACGTCCCATGATTTCACTCGACGATGCGAAAGTCTGGAAAGTCGCCCGTGTAACTACGCCAACGAGTCTCCACACGTTCCACGCGGGCGGCAGTCGGCCCACGCTCAGCCCAACCATGCAGTTCGCGGATGGCTTGCTCTTCACCCTCGGCGAGCATTTCGACGGTGCCATCCGGTCGGTTACGCACCCACCCAGTGACTCCTAACCGGCGCGCTTCGCGTTGGGTAGAAGCTCGAAAATACACGCCCTGGACGCGACCGCGAACCAGTAGGTGGAGTTGCTTGAGGGACATTGGGGAGGCCTCCTTGCTAGCCAAAGGCTCGCGTTTGGGCAACTCAGCAAAAAAATTGTCGTGGTTAGGCTGCAATTTGAGCACCAGTGGATCCGGGCGGCGTTTTTATGGTTCGATCAGTACGTGCCGCTCGACAAACTGCCACTGCCCGGAGGTGGGCAAGAGATCCGTGAGCTCAGGCTAGCGCTTGGGCGCCAAGTGCGAATCGCACGCGCGCTCACTGAGGTGGGCAGTGCTCTCGGATCCACCCAGGATCTGGATGAGCTCTTAGAACTTATTCTAGCGAAGGTGGCCGATGTGTTGGACGCTGACCGAGCGACTCTGTATCTGCTCGACGAGGCCAAGAAGGAACTCGTCAGTCGGATGATGGTGGGAGGCACCGTTCGCTCAATCCGCTTGAAAATCGGACTCGGCATTGCAGGCCTGGTTGCCCAGAGCGGCAAGGCAACGCGGGTCAAGGATGCGTACACCGATAAGCGTTTTGAGCCCGAATGGGACACGCTCACGGCCTACCGGACAACCAGCATTCTAGCGGTGCCACTCAAGAACCACGTGGGTCGAACCATCGGCGTGATCCAGGTTCTCAATAAGAAATCCGATGCAGAGTTTTCTGACGAAGACGAAGAAACGCTGAGTGCCCTTAGCACTCAGGCGGCCGTTGCCATCGATAATTCGCGTTTGTTTATCTCACAAATCCAAAAGAATAAGCAGCTCCTCGATACCAAGGAGGAGCTTGAGCGACGCGTGCGGGACCTGGAGCTCCTGTTCCAACTCGAACGAGCCACCGTCGGCGCGGACAGCATGGAGCACCTGATTCAGGCGTTCCTCACCAAGAGTGTCAGGGCCTGCGGTGCGCTGGGCGGTGCCGTGCTGCTCGTTGAAGAAGAGAGCGGGGACCTGACCGAATACGTTTTCGACGCGAAAACTGCCGAACTTTCGCTGCTCCACCTGAAATCGCGCGAGGGTTTCTTGGGCACCTCTCTCACCAGGAACCAGGAGCTTTCGGCCACGAACGGAGAGCACAAAAGTTTTTGCGAGCGTGTCGAAGGGCGTTTTGGGTTTCCTGTTAGCTCGGCCCTCGCGATCCCGCTCGATCCAGACTCGGCTCTCGGTGCGATCGGTCTCTTTAGCAAGGTCGCTGGTCAGCGCTTCACTGCCGAGGATGAGAGCCTGATGCGTTTGATTGCAGCGAATGCTGCTACCGCCATTAGGCTCTTCAATGCACAGCTAGCCCGAGAGCGCACTCAACGCCTAACAACGATTGGTCGCCTCTTGTCTCAAGTCGTGCACGATTTCAAAACCCCGATGACGGTGATCAGCGGCTACGTGCAAATGATGCAGGAAGCCGATGACCCCGCCCTACGCCGCCAGTACGGCCAGGAAATTTTGCAACAATTCGGGGCACTCACGGCGATGCAGCGTGAAGTGTTGGAATTCGCGCGTGGTGAGCAAAGCGTCTTCATTCGAAAGGTCTATCTCGGGCAGTTTTTTGAGGGTTTACGACGCCAGCTTGAGTTGTTGCTGGAGGCACGGCCGATCGAGCTTGAGGTTCAAGTAGATACCAAGCTCGTGGGCTATTTCGATGAAGGGCGCATGGCGCGGGCAATTCTTAACCTGGCTCGAAATGCCATCGAAGCTATGGCCGAGAAGGGTGGCAAGCTGAGCCTAAAAGCGACCGCTCATGCCGAAGCGCTCAGTATCTCGGTGATCGATACGGGGCCTGGGATCCCGGAACACATTCGGGGGCGCCTCTTTCAGTCCTTTGTGACCGCTGGCAAGCAGGGGGGCACTGGCCTCGGCTTGGCGATCGTCAAGAAGATTGCGGAAGAGCACGAGGGCAGCGTTGAGGTGAGCTCCTCAGAAAAGGGAGCCAACTTCGAGCTCACTTTGCCCCATGCGCTTCGCCAGCCAGCCTCGTCCCAGCCTCGACAGCAGTTGCCGGGCTCCCGGCAGAAGCGGAAAAATGGAGCTGACGCGTGACCGCCAGTTTGCGTTTGCCGATGTTGCAGGAGCACGCCCGCGCGTTTGAAACCTGTGTCTATTGTCCGAACCTGTGTCGTACAACGTGCCCGGTGTCTCGACAGAGCCCGTCAGACGTGCTCACGCCTTGGGGCAAGATGACTCTCGGATTTGACCTCGCTCGTTCGAATTCTCAGGTGAGCGGGCAAGAGTACAGTCCCCTTTGGGGCTGCACAGGCTGCGGGGCTTGCACGGCGGCGTGTCGCCATGAAAATCCAGTCGAACCGAGCCTGTACGTGGCTCGTGCGGAGGCATTAGCTCGCGGGGGTGAAATGCCAGGGTCGGTTGTCAGCGAACGCAATCTCACGCTCCGCGGTCGTTTGCGTGAGCTGGAGCTCCACTTGGCGCCCTACAGGACAGCCGAGGATGCTGAAGCGAGCAGGGCAGTGTTGTTGGGGTGTGCTTACGCTGCCGATCGCGAATTGCTGCCTGCTGTCTTGACGCTCGTGCGCGAATTGCTCGGACCCGTGCGGGTACTGAGTGCGTGTTGTGGAGCGCCCTTTCTGCACATGGGCCAAGCGGCTGAAGCTGCGCTAGCTCTGCAAGATGTGAAGCAAAAGGTCACTGGCTTAGAAGAGCTGATCGTCGTCGATCCCGGCTGCAAAGTAACGCTCGGTGCCGCGAACGGCACGCCCTCGCGGCTGCTGCTCGATGTAGCGGTCGCAGCAAGCACACGCTTCCGAACGCTGGCTAACGACGCTCAGATCCGTTATCGGTGGCACGACCCGTGTCAGTTGGGTCGTGGTCTTTCCAAGTACGAAGAGCCGCGGCAATTACTAGAGAAGATAACAGGGTCTCCGCCCAGCGAATTTACCTGGAATCGAGAGGGTTCCGTCTGCAGTGGGGCCGGTGGCGCGCTTCCTCGCAGCTTGCCGGAGATCTCTTCTGGCATTGCCGACGCTCGCATTCAGGATCACGTTGCGCTCGGTGGTGGCACGATCGTGACGGCCTGTGGATCGAGTGTGCGCCGTTTTAGGTCGCGAGGTGCGGCGGTGCTTGATTTGCATCAGCTGCTGGCGCGCGCGCTCACTCATCATGGCTGAAATTCGCTCGCGTCATCGCCTGTCCGTCGCGGTTCGGGTGCTATTTTCGTACCTCGCCATCATGCTCGCGTTTGGCGTAGCTACGGGATGGACGGTGTTGGCGCTCCGAAGCGCCGCCAAGGAAGCACGGCTGGTGCGTGCAGGTTATCTGCCGCTCGCGCTGGCTTTAAGCGAGCTTCAAGCGCAGCAGGATCAATACAACACACAACTGAACCACATCACCGCCGCGCGGAATCCCACGGATATCCGGATGTGGTTTGAGTTCGCCAAGCAGGGCCGCCCCAAGAAATTTGCCGAGGTTCGTTCGCTCATTTGGAGTTCGTTTGGAACTGCCGAAGACGCAGCCACACGCCGGTCGGGCAGTGCGCTAGCCGCCGAAACGATAGCACTCGAAAAAGCCTCAGAGGCCGACACGGAGCGACTTGCCGGCCTCTTCCAGATGCTCGATCGCAGGGACCTGACAGCCGCCGAGGCCCTTCGTGACGATTTAGCCAGAAGCGGCCTCCGGATAAAAACGAACTTGGTGAGCTTTGGGCGGCGAGTGCAGGGCGACGTCGACGAATTGGACCGGGAGGCGCTAGCCAGGGAGCGGCAATCCAATCAGATCTTGCTGGGCTTGGGCTCGTTGGCTCTCGTCGTCGGCTTCATCATGACGCTCTATGCGCAGCGCGTGCTTCGACCCTTAGCAGCGGTGACAGCTCGCGCGATGGCGGTTGCAGAGGGAGACCTCAGGCCACGTCCCGTGCTGGTGGCCCATGATGAGCTGGGTGACCTATCGCAGACGTTTGAAGACATGGTTGCGGCGATCGCTTTGGCCAATCAACAGTTGCTCGCCAGTGAGCGCCTTGCAACCATTGGCAAGATGGCCGCGCACGTGACGCACGAGGTACGGAATCCACTGTCGTCTATTGCCCTCAATCTGGAACTCTTAGCCGAGGAAATTCCAGGGGAGAATACCGAAGCCAAGGCTTTGCTGCGAGCGATCGATAAAGAAGTGGATAGGCTGACGGCCTTAAGCGATCAGTACCTCTCGATGGCCAAGAAGGAGCCGCCTAACCTGCTTGCGGAGGACTTGGTTGCGATTGCGGCTGAGGCCGTTCAGTTCAATCAACGTGAGCTCTCGCAGCACGGAGTGCGTGTCACGCTCGAATCGGCTCCTGATTTGCCCAACGTGAGAGTGGATGAGGCACAGATCCGTCAGGCGCTTCTGAATCTGATGCGCAACGCCCGGGAAGCGATGCCAAGCGGTGGAGTCATCTCCCTCCGGGTGTCACACGCTCTCGATGGTGGAGTCGAATTGTGCGTTGAAGACGAAGGTGAGGGTATGGCGGCTGCCGTTCAGGGGCGAGTATTTGAGCCATTCTTTACCACCAAAGGGCGCGGCACCGGGCTCGGCCTGGCGGTGGTGAAGCAAATTGTCACGGCGCACTCGGCTACGATTGAATGCGAAAGACGTGAACCCAAGGGCACCAGCTTTCGAGTGGTATTCCCCGCGAGTGTCACCTGTGACGCGCCGCCGAGCACTCGAAGCGTTGTTGGAGAGGGCAGTGCAGAAGCATGAACATTTTAGCATTGGCAACCACCAATCAGGGCAAAGTGAAAGAGCTGCGCGAATTGTTGGTACACCTGCGGATTGATATTCGAACGGTCACCGAGCTCACCCGGGAGAAATTCGACGTGGACGAAACGGAGGACTCGTTCGAGGGGAACGCGCGCTTGAAAGCTGAAGCGGCACTGCGAGCAACGGGCCAGATTGTGATGGCCGATGATAGTGGCCTCATGGTGGATGCGCTCGCCGGAGCTCCTGGCGTGCGCTCGGCGCGCTACGCGGGCCCAGGCGCAAGCGACGCCCAGAACCTGACGTTGCTGTTGCAGGAGCTACGCGGCGTTCCAGAACGGGAGCGTGGAGCTCGGTTTGTGTGCGCGATAGCTTTGGTTGGGCCCGGTCTCCCGCTCGTCACGGTGCGCGGAACACTCGAAGGAACCATTGCGGACGTGCCTAGCGGCTCGGGGGGCTTCGGGTACGATCCCGTGTTTGTGCCAAGTGGCTACGCACCGCGGACGTTGGCGGAGCTGACTGGCGCCGAGAAGAACGCGATCAGCCATCGAGGCCGAGCTTTGGCCGAGCTTCGGGGCGTGTTAGAGTCATTGACCCCTATCGATAGCCCATGTTAAGCGACCGCCGCCGTCAGAGCACTCGTGCAGCAAGAATGGAAAGACGTCGGACGTTATGGGACTGTCGGGTTGGAGCTCGTGCTCAGCGTCCTTTTTGGGATGTTCCTGGGTCACTGGCTCGACGGTAAATTCGGCACTGGACAGTGGCTTACCCTGATAGGTCTTGCTTTCGGCTTAGCTGCCGGTATCAGAGCGGTGTTGCGCGCCCTACGGCGAGCCAACCTCGCTGCCGATCAAGAAGAAGAGCGGCTCCGTCGCGTGCGCAAAGAGTTTCATGAAAACGAGCATCGCTAACCAACACCTCTATTCCAAGCTGGATCGGACCACACAGGTGATCCTGAGCTTGGGTGTGTTCGGGGCCGTCCTGGCTCTGGTCTGGGTTGGTTGGGTCCAGGCGCTCAGCGTGTTGCTCGGTTCCCTGGTGGGCGCTGCAAACCTCTGGGTGATCTCCAGATTGGTTCCGCGGCTGATGGCTTCTGAGGGACCGAAAGCCACCTGGGCCGTTCTTTCAGCGCTCAAGGTGGGGGCGCTGCTCGCTCTCCTCGTGCTGCTCGTATCCAGCTCGCTGATCGATTTGTTGTTTCTTTGTCTTGGTTACGTATCCGTTCCGCTTGGCATCGCTGTGGGGCAGCTGTTTCCCGCACACCAAGCTAACGAGGAGCGCTAAATGCCCGAACATGCCAGCTGGCTTACGCTAATTCTCTCGCACATGAAGCAGACACTCGCTCACAACGCAGACCTGTTGGGCACGTCCGTGGTCGGTCATGTGACTCCCACTTGGCGCAGCTTTGAGCCAGTTTTTGCCGGACTCTTCGCACTGTGCTTGGTGCTCGTGGTCTCCTTCATCGCGCGCGCCAAGTTGGTGAAGGCGGATGAAGCGGTGGTTCCTGATTCAGGGCTAACGATCAGAACCTTCGTTGAAGCCTTCCTCGAGTATTTTTACGAGCTCGCTAAGAGCGTGCTCGGCCCTGAGCGTGCCAAAAAATATTTTCCGATCGTTGGCACCTCAGCCATGTTCATATTTTTTTCCAACGTGCTCGCGCTGTTGCCCGGGTTTCCCGTGGCCACGAGCAGCCTCAACGTGACGCTTGGCTGTGCGCTCGTCGTGTTCGTGCTCTTTAATCTGTATGGACTCGTCGAAAACGGCTGGTCGTACGTCAAGCACCTGGCGGGCCCAGCTTGGTACCTAGTCCCACTGATTCTACCTATTGAAATCATTTCGCTGTGCGTGAGGCCCATCACGCTGGCTGTGCGTTTGACGCTCAACATGAGCGTCGATCACCTGATACTCTCGATTTTTCTCGGGCTGTTTGCAGTATTAGTACCCGTCCCCCTGATGATTCTCGGGATATTGGTAATCGTCCTGCAAACGCTCGTGTTCACCCTACTCACATGCATTTACATCGGGCTTGCTACCGAGCACGAAGAGCATTAAGCCAGGCCCCGCCCGGCTGAAAAATAGAAGGAGACCTTACGAATGTCGAAGAAAAAGTTGGCCCTCAGTACCGCCCTCATGACCACTCTGGTGAGCACCTCCGCGTTTGCACAGGATGCAGCTGCAGGTGCTGCCAACCAGTACAGCGCTCAAGCCATGGCCGCCATTGGCGCTGGCTTAGTCATGGGGCTTGCCGTTCTTGGTGGGGCTCTGGGCCAGGGCAAAGCAGTGGCCGCTGCGCTTGAAGGCATCAGCCGCAATCCCGGCGCCGCACCTCGCATTCAAGTGCCGATGATTCTCGGGTTGGCGCTTATCGAGTCGCTCGTGCTGTTTGCGTTCGCTGTTGCGTTCTTGCTTCAGGGCAAAGTCGGCTAAGCATCAAGCTCCTCGAGCCTTAGCAACTCCTCGTTGGATCTGAGTGGAGGGCCAGCGCTTGGCTGGCCCTTTCCGCTATTCCAGATTCTTCCAGAGCAGGCGTGCTGCGATTAGCCTGTGAACGAGAAAGACAGCTCGTGTTCACACACGCGAAAGGTGTCCCCGTCGTCGATGACTTTGCGCTGGACCTTTGAGCCCTTGAATTCGACTCCATTCGTCGAACCCATATCGACGATGTAGTACTGGCCATTCGAGAACTCGATGAGCGCGTGTTGTCGCGAAACATTCGGGTCTTTAATCGTGAGATCGCTGGCGTTCTTGCCGCGGCCGATCACAAATCGATCTTTATTGACAGTGAAGATCTGACCCTCGTAGCGAACCAAGAGCGTCCGGGTGCCAACTGCTGCTGTTGACCCTGCAGCAGGAAGTGGCGGTGGCGCTTGTTTGGGCGGCGGCAGACTGCGTCCCGCAGGCTGTGCAAGTGGCGGAACGCGCTGGGTTGCCACAGCTGCCTGTGACGCTGGCCCCGGAGCCTGTCCAGGTGGCGGCGGCGGAAAACCCCGTGCCGGTGGCGGTGGCGGTGGCGGCGCCTTTGGAAGGGGTCCCGCCTGGGAGCCCGAGGTCGCGGTGGCTGGCGGCAAGTGCGGCGGCGGCGGCGGCGGCCCCGCATGAGAACCGGTAGTTGTTCGTGGCGCCGCAGCTGGGACGGGTGGTAGAGGGGGTGGGGAAAGCGTCGGCGCAGGAGGTGGCGCTGTCTCGGTATGGACCGCCGGCATGTTGGTTAACGTCGACCCCGGGCCAGCGTAGCCGCGCTGCCGGACATACTGCTTCATGGCATCGTTGATCAGGTAGTCGACGGAGCATTCAAGCTCCTTCGCCATTTGCTCAAACTTCTGCCAAAGCGCATCCCGGCAGTGAAAAGAGCGTGGCGTTTTCTTGTGTGGCTCGGTTGTCATGGACGAATTTTCAGCCCTTCTTGGGTCCGCTCTTGCTTGTTGCCGACTTCGCCTCGAGGCGCGTCGCCATCGCCGGCTTCACACAGAACTCCACGTACTCTCCGAGGGTTTTCACGTCTTTTGCTTCGCCAGCTACCGTGCACTTCCATTCGCAATCTTCGGCCGTTTTTGCGCACTCGGGTACGGGTGTGGTGTCGGTGGCGTAGGCAGAAAGCTCAGGGATCTGGCTGGCTACGCCATGTTTGTAGAAGTAGCCGAGTGCGGACAAGCGCACCTGAATTGGGTTACCACCCGTAGAGTAACGTTTGACGAGCTCTTCAGCCGGAGTGGGCCCCTTCATTTCGCCAATCAGCGACCCGTACTCGAGGGGCTCAGAAATCGCCATGTTGGCGGCACGTCCAATCTGCACCATAAACTCGGCGAGCTGGCTCGTGTCGCTCATTTTAAGCACGAGTGCACCTGCCACCCAGCGCACCTGCCACCGCTTATTATCGAAGAGTGAAAAAAGCTTTTCAACGACGAGCTTGCGCGGCATCTCGCCGACGCGCGCCAAGGCCACCTGCCGCACCATGTCCGGGGTCTCGTCGTTACCGGCGATGCCGAGCAAAATATCGGCGTGCTCGCTGCTGTTGCGGTTAACATTACCTTCGAGCGCGGCAAGTGCTGCTGCGCGACGCTTTGGGTCGGCGGCGCCATTTTGCGCGAAAGTGAGCAAGAAGCTAACGACTGATTTCCCGCCCACTTTTTTCATGGAGGAGAAAACGCGCAAGAGCTCCTCGTTCTGGAAAGCCTCGAGCTGCTTCTGGAATTGCGCAGGCGTGGGAGTGAGCTTCGAGATCTTGTTTTGTTCGCTCACATAGGCGCGTTTCTGCTCGAGCCACGTGGGGGAGACCACGGTTTTGCCGACGACCACCAGCGCGTCGCTCGCCTTGTCTTTTGTTTTCTGGTCCCCCAGGTCAGAAATGAGCTGCGCAATGCGATCAATTTTTTGGGCGCCAGGAACGATGAGAGTGGGGAGCAGTTGGGCTCCGTCGTTCTTCAGCTCCTTCATGACTTGCTCGACGCCGTAAAGCTGAGAGCTGTCATCCATTTTTTCAGCAAAATTGACCATGCACCACTCGGCGAGCTTCGCGCGCAGTTGGGCACGGGTGGCGTCGTTCACCAGGCTCTTGTCTTCATGAATCAAGAGCGAAAATGCGGCATCTTTGAAAGGGTACGAGGTGTCCACACCGCGTCCTTGGCCGACTGCTCCGGGAGGACGAGACATCTCCTCAAGGAGAATAACGACCACCGCATCCAGCAGCTTCTGGCGTTCGGCTGGCGGCAATTTCGCGATGGTATTGATGACTCCAGGCGAATCCTCACCGCCTTCAAGTCCGATGCGTCGCCCCTTGCGGGGCTTCATTTCGATGAGCGTGCGCACGGCTTCCACTCGAAGCTCAAGCGGGTACTTGTCGTGGTTGACGACGGCGATGAGCCGCCGCGGGCCCTGAGAGCGATTCGCCCACCTGTGAACATCGTCCTTTGAGATGGCGCAGCCAACGAGCGACGAAGCGCCCACCAAAACAGAAACGAGAACGAGCGCTGTACACGCCCGCTGCAGCCTTCGACCCATGGGTGTACTCCGAGAGAGCTTCAATAAAACCGACATCATGCCCAAGGATCAGTTTAGAGCTGAACCTTGGCGAGAATACAGGCTCAATGCGTTGGTTTGCGCCTTAGATAAGCGCATCAGGCTCCGATCTGTTGGCCGGCTCAACGCGTGCGCACGGATTGGTGGGTCACATATTCTTTGGCTATTATCGGTGTGTTACTGTAGGTGTACGTAGTCTTATGTCGGCTCGCCTCTTTGCTCTTCGAGAACCCCAGCCCGAGTCAACAGGACTTGGCCAGGAGGTGCGTGGCGTTCCAGCAGTTTTTCGGCGCGGCCGTGAAGCCGCGGCTCTGCTCCTGTTCGCGGTGGCGGCGTTTGCGACGCTGGCTCTGGCCAGCACACGTCTTGATCCCAATGACCCGACGATCACGGGCTCGGACTGGATGGGGCCAGCTGGCGCCACTCTTGGGCAGTTTTTAGTTCGAGGTTTTGGCCTAGCAGCCTGGCTGGGTCCGCTGGATCTGGTGCTGATTGGCATTCCGCTCTTGCGCGGGGTGCCGTCGCGGGCGCTCGGCTTTCGAATCACCGGTGACTGGGTCGTGGCGATCATCGCCGCGGCGTTGTTGCAGGTGACGTTCCCGGACACGCGTGTTTTTGGTTCGTCGCTGGTCGGCGGAAATGTCGGACTGCTCTTTGGCGAATTGATGCGTGGGATGTTTTCCGCTCCAGGTTCCTTCCTAGTGGGAAGTACAGCGATCGGGCTTATCCTGATCGGGCGCAGCAGCTTCTCTTTTATCGCCACGTGTCACCGTCTCGCACACTTTGTACAGGTGCTGTATCTGAAATGCGGACAGGCGCTGGCTCGGCTCTCCGCCGCATGGATTCAGGCTAACGCCGAACGCCGAGAAAAGCGTGAGAGCTTGCGGCGTCAGGCGCTGCCGCGTATCGACTCCAACCGAGCAGATGATTCAACGCTGCTGCACTTACAAGATGACGCTTCGAGTTGGATCCCCATCGAGCAGACGGGCGCTCCTCCCTTGGCGCTTTCCGAGGCCCTGCGGCGCGGCATGGCAACCCCGTATGAGGCTTTCTTGTCAGGATTGGAGCCCAAGTCAGCCGTGGCCGCGGGAACGAATCAGCGTTCGGCCGAGGCACCACCCGCCGCGGAAGATTCGCTGACGCCAGAAACGCCCCAGGCGCGTCTGCCGGTGAATGAACCAGAGGACGAAGAATCGATGAAGCCTGAAACGGCATTGGCTCCGGTTCGACGCGTGGCTGCGCGCCCAGCTGCCGTTGCCGGACCGACCATCATTGACACCTCTCCCGAGCGGGAAGTGAAACGAACCCCGCCGAGTGTCGAGCCGAAGGTTCGAAAAAGTGCAGGATTCGTTTTGCCAGCCTCGGACCTTCTGGCACCCCCCTCTGAGATAACGACCGTTATTGATCGCGACCGAGTGCTGGAGCTGTCGCGTAAACTCGAAAAGACGCTCGCAGATTACGGAGTTCAGGCCAAAGTGGAAGAGATCCATCCCGGCCCCACCGTGACGACCTACGAGGTGTCCCCTGAGGCGGGCACCAAGGTAAGCCGGGTCTCCGCGCTTTCCGATGATTTGGCGCTCGGCCTCTCACGCAAGGTGCGCATTATTGCGCCCATTCCTGGGAAAAATCGCATTGGATTTGAACTGCCGAACGATGAGCGCGTTCCAGTCAGCCTGCGCGAACTAGTGGAGGACAAGCGCTTCGAAGCGCTCGCCAAAACGGCTCCGCTGCCCGTGGTGCTAGGCAGAGATATCGTCGGGGCCCCCTTCTACGGTGACTTGGCGTCGATGCCTCACGTGATCGTTGCGGGAGCCACGGGCGCTGGAAAGAGCGTGGGGCTGAACGTGATGCTCGCGAGCTTGCTGTTCTGTCGTACTCCCCAGGATCTGCGCTTCCTGATGATCGATCCCAAGGTGGTGGAGTTGGCGCCGTTCGACGGCATTCCCCACATGCTCCTGCCCGTCGTAACGGACATGAAGCAGGCAGCGACCGCGCTCAAGTGGGCAGTGAATGAAATGGAGCGTCGTTATCAGCTCTTCGCTGGCGCGGGCACCAAGAACATCACCACTTACAACCGTTGGGCCGAACGCGTTCAATTGGGGGAGATCGCCGCACCCAAGGCCTCAGAAGTACTCGCGCTGTCCGCGGATGGTGCCTTAGTGAACGTCCCCAGCGCCAAAGATGGCAGCGACGGGGTGATCTTGCCGGGAAAGCTTCCGTACATCGTGATTGTCGTTGATGAGTTTGCTGATCTGATGATGCAGCAAGGCAAAGACGTCGAAGTGTGTGTGGCGCGGTTGGCGCAAAAGGCGCGCGCCGCAGGCATGCACGTGGTGCTGGCCACGCAAAGGCCGAGCGTTGACGTGATCACCGGCATGATCAAGGCCAATTTCCCGTCGCGGATCGCTTTCCGCGTGGCTCAAAAAGTCGATAGCCGCACGATTCTCGACGAGCAGGGCGCCGAGGTACTTCTCGGGAGGGGTGACATGCTGGTTAAGCTCAACGGCGCTTCGGACACGCGGCGCGTGCAGTGCCCCTTTGTGAGTGAAGAGGAAGTGAGCGCGCTCACGGACTACTTAAGGACCCAGGGAACGCCGCAGTATCACGAAGCCATTTTGGTAGACGACGGCGAGTCGGAAGATAGTGGCAAGGATGACTCGCAGCTGGATGCGCGGTTTGACGAGGCGGTGCGCATTGTTGGAGAAACGCAGCGCTGCTCGACCTCGTGGCTGCAGCGGAAGATGACCGTGGGTTACAACCGCGCCGCCAAAATCGTTGAGCAAATGGAAAAGCGCGGGATGGTCGGTCCGCCGAATGGTGCCAAAGATCGTGAGGTCCTGATTCCCCCGGGGATCTAGCGCCTTTGGGTCGTTTTTCATCGTGCCGCAGCCTGCCTCCTCCCACCCGACGCGTGACAAAGCGCCACAACTAGTGCAAAAGTAACGCATTGGTGACCGGCGCTGTGGGACCGACCTCTGCGATACCACCCGTTCTCGACGAGGACGACGACGATGTCGCGTGGGCTCTGCAAACCGCGCAGGTCCAGTGGACGCGTCAGGCCTACGGTGACGCCTTGACCTGGCTGCAGCGTGCTGTTGATACGGCGGAAGGGATTGGCGCGACGGGGCGCGCAGAGCAGCTGCGAGTGTCGGCGGCGGCATTGACGCAGCACATGTGGAGCCAAACGGTCGCTGCGGCCCCGGCCACCTCCCACCGCGCCTCAGCGCCCGCATTGGAGGAAATGGACTCCCTCGACGAAGACGTTGAGTTCGAGGAAGAAGAAAGCCCTGCCTCGCCTGAAGACAGCGCAGCGCTGGACGATTTGAAGCCTGATAGCGTGCGGTTGCCGAGCCCAAGTGAGCTGAGTCAGCCGGTCAACGAGGCGTTTGGTTTCGTCTCGCCCATCGCGGGCTTGGGTGCTTCCGAGCATCCCGAGCCGAGCAATGCTGAAGAGGCTTCGCCCACTGAGCCCGAAGCATCAGCACCTGAAGCGACTGAGCCCGAAAGGACTGAGCCTGAAGCATCAGCACCTGAAGCGACTGAGCCCGAAAGGACTGAACCCGAAAGGACTGAACCCGGAGCCTCAGCATCGGATTCGATATCTCTGCCGGACACGGTCGATGAGTCAGCAGAGGCAGCGATCGAAGGGATTTTGTTGGTAGAGGTCCGGGGCCTTCAGGATCTCCCAGACGATGTACAGCGGCGGCTTGCGGCGAGCGCCCGGGTGGTAGCGCTCGCTCCAGATGAGGAGGTTGGGGATTTCGGCGCAGCCTTAGTACTTTCCGGCACGGTCTACATCATGCCAACTTTGGCTGATGCGGCCTGTGCGAGCGCATCGGTAGCTGATGTGGTGTTTGCTTCGGGCAGCCTCACCCCGGGCATACCGATTCGGGTGGTAGGTGCCGAAGCCGGCACGCGCGTGGCCGTCTTTTCACGTGAGGAGCTCATTGCCGAAATGGCGCAGTGCCCCTGGGTCGAGGAGGATTTGCGTCAGGTGGCGGATCACTATCAGGCGTTAGCTGGAGCTGGCATGGGGGCCATGGGCGAGCGTTTGGATGACGCACTGCGGGGGTTGATAACCAGCCGTTGTGAGGTTCAGCACTACCGCCCCGGCGATGTCGTGGTGGAGCTGGGGCATGCCGTGGAGGCCTTGTACATCGTGGGTGCCGGCTCGCTCGTGCTCACGGATGCGGATCAGAAAATCGTGTCCGAGGCCCACCCAGGAGACTTCATCTTTGCGGCACAGATTATGCGAGCAGGGCCTGCGCCTTCGACTGTACGTGCAGGTTCGGAAGGTGCACTGCTGTTGCGAACGGAACGCCAGACGGCGCATGAACTCTTGCTGAGCGTGCCGCCGCTCCTGGAGATCCTCGCGGGTATCTAGAGGGTGGGATGCATTTTGGGGCCCCGGCTCAGCCGGGGCCGGGTGTCGCCTTCAATTTCCCAAACGAGCTCACAGTTCCCTTGGGCCCCGGCAAATCGCAGCCCAAACCAGCGTGCGGCCGATGAGATCGTCGGCCGGCCATCGGCGCGCACCATCGGAAATGAAATACGAAAAGCACTTCGCCAGGGCGTTGTGTAGGGGAAATAGGTGAGCTCAATCGCGCCCGGGCGTTTGACGGGCACAATTTCGGTGGGCGTTGTCTCCGTTCCTTCGTCGTCGATCAAGCGCACGATCCAGGCCGGGTCTGTCTTGGTGAGGTCATTCCACTTGAAGCGCTCGGCATACAGAGCCAAGTAGAATTGATGTGCGTCTCGCGTTTCGGCGAGGGAGCGCTCCAGCAAGGAGGTTCGTTGATCGATGGTCAAGCGGTAATCTTCCGCGTAACGGATCGCGTAGGCCCAGCGAAAATCCCATGATTCGTAGGTTGCCGTGGCCGTGAGCAGATTATCGAGTTCGGTGAAGTTGATGAGATCTTGGCTGCGCGTCCAACGCCTCAGCACGAGCGGGTAGTCCGAAGCGACATACTCGCGCGGTGCCTCATCCAAGCGAACGCTGGGCGTTACGCAGCCCACTGCGCCTGCGCACACCAGAACTAAACCCATCAGCCGAAGGCGCACGGCCGGAGCGTACAAGAAGCCATGAAGGTCCCACAAGCCGGGAGCTCTCTCGGCACCGCGCCCGGGCAGCGGTTGAGCATCCCCAGGTGCTCCCGAACTTGACCGTCACAGCCATCTCGAAGTCGAACGCGAGGTAGTAAGCATGCTTACTATCTTCCAAGGAATGAAAAGGGCCGCTCGCCCAGCGCTCCCGCCGCTCGCCCAGCGCTCCCGCCGCTCGCCCAGCGCTCCCGCCGCTCGCCCCGGCGCAGATGAAGGCTTACAGCTGGATCGGGGTCTCGGCCAAAGGTCACTGCCCGCGTGGGCTCACCAGCGCGCGCACGTCACCGATCGTAACGAGCAAGATCACCGCCAAAAGTAACAGTAAGCCAACCATATGGATCTGCGCTTCCAGGCGCGGCTCCGGCCGCCTCCGCGTCACCGCCTCATACCCAAGAAACATCAAACGACCCCCGTCGAGCGCCGGAAATGGGATCAGATTGAAGCCGCCAATGTAGGCGCTGAGCATTCCTAGCAGTGTCAGAAAGTAGGGCAGGCCTTCTTCGGCGGCTTTGGAGAACTCGCCGACGATTCCAATCGGCCCGCTGAGCTCCGGCTTTCCCTTGCCCGTGGCTACATCGGCGACGGCTTTGACTAGGCCCAAGACTAACATTTGAACCGTCCGAGCCGGCAGCACGACGGAATCTACCAGTGCTTCTTGGACGCCCACCGGGCTGTGCAAAGACACCGGGCTGATCCCGATTTTGCCCTCGCCACGTGGGTCCCTCTCCGGCGTGACGGGCAAGCGAATTTGCTGACCTTTGCGGAGCACCTCGATCTCAAGCAACTTCTTCGGGTTGCGCACGATCACGCTCTTCATGCGATCCCAATCAGCAACATTCTTCCCATCAATCGCCACCACTCGATCGCCGGGCCGCAGATTCGCTTTGGCGGCGGCGCTGTTCGGCGCGATGGTCCGGATTTCAGTGGTGGGTGACTCACGGCCGCCGATCAGGAGAGCGAAGAAGAAGAACACCGAGGCGAACAGATAGTTCGCCAGGGGGCCAGCAAAAATCGTTGCAATGCGTCCGATCAAAGAGGCGTTTGCGTAGCTGCCCTGGTCGTCAGCGTCCGATTCTTCGAAGGGATTCATCCCAGCGATCTGGACGTAAGCCAGAAAAGGGATCAGAGCGACCTGGTAAACGGTGTCACTCTGCTTAGGCTGGTGGCGCCAGAGCGTTGGCCCAAAGCCAATGCTGAAGCGCGTGACTCGCATGCCGAAAGCGCGAGCCATCAGCAGATGTCCGCCTTCGTGCACGACCATCAGCAAACCCAGCCCGACGATGCCAGCCAGAATTGAGGACCAACCTACAGAAGACCAACCCATACGATGGGCTGGTATAGCGTCACTCCCTGAGCCTTGCCATGTGGGCCCTCGGGATTTGGTGCTCCGGGCTTAGATTCTGGGTGAGTTGGGCGCGAGAGGCGTAATTTACTAAAGCAAGAACGAAACGCCCAGGCTGCTAGTAGGAAAACCGAGGCGCAGCGTGAGAGCAGCTCGATCCGAGAAGTGCCAGCGTCCGCCGGCATAGAGCGCTAGCGGATTGTCAAGGCCAAAACCTGAGTCGCCGTAGTAGCCAGACGTGTAGCGAAGGCTTGGACCGAGCTCGCCCATGACGGACCAATGCTGGCTCAACCAGAAATTCCACTGCAGGGTGACGGGGATCCAAATGTGGGTGACGTTGTCATCGAGGTACCGGCAATCGACCACGTTGCCATTCACTTTATAGTTATTGCAGCCTCGATAGCCGTACTCGTAACCGTTGTAGCGGACCCAATCGAGGCCAAAGCTTATCGCCACCGAATTGTTGATCGTCGGGACGAAGCCGTTGTCCACGATGGGGATGCTGCCTCGAGCGCCGAGGCCAAATCCACCGCCCCGAACATGGCCGGGCGCTCCGACACCGAGTAGCAAATGGGGCTCCAACTCAAAGCCGTAGTCGGGGTGATTGCCGGGCTGCTTGATCGTCATCGGCTCCGCGGAGCACGGAAGCGTCAAGAGGCTAGCGGCACCGAGAAAAGCCAAACTAAGAAAAGCAATGAGTCCACGCTGCATTGCCCCTCTATAGACCGGCTCGGCCCCAAAACCAATGGCGGGGGCATGGTGGGGGCATGGCAGGGCAGCGAGTGTTGCTCGCGTAGGTGGCCGCTGCTAACTTCGCCGCCTCTTTAAAAGTTTCACAGGGAAATATGAGCCAGCCCAATTCACCCGGCGTCGCCGAAGGACAAGTCCAAGCCAATCTTCAACTTCAGGGTGGAGCTGCGATTGTGGCGCCTGTGAGTGCCTTCCCGGGAGGCGTGCCGGGAAATGCACTGATCGTGTTGCCGCTCAATCAAGCCGGCGGAGAACTTACGGAGGCCATGAAGGGCGGCCCTGTGGCGCTCGAAATGGAACAGTTCTGGAAGCTGCTTGGCTTCAACGGTCCTGCCGTGCAAGTGCAAGATGCTCAGGGGCGCCCGATCGCCATTGGTCTCGACGATCTCTTGGGCGGGCTTGAAAAACATTGGCAAGAATCGCCAGACGATCTGGACCGTGCGCGGATCTACGCCCAGGAGCTGATGAAGTACGCGCGCTTTCCCGCGGCCGAAAAGGTGCTAGCCAAACTCGTTGCCCTAGGCGGTGGCGGAGAAGATTGGTTGGCGCTGGGGATAGCCCAACTGAACCAGGAAAATTGGGAAAAAGCGGAGGGCACCTTGCGCGGTGCACAGAATTTGCTCCCAGAAAACCCGTATCCCGCGTTGCATTTGGCCAAGGCCTACAAGGGCAAAGCGGAGCCGGCACGTGAACGCGAGTCCATCGAGCGTGCCATCCAGCTAGATCCACTTTCTGTGGACGCTTGGGCCTACCTTTTTAGTTTCGAGAAAGAGCACGAAGGGGAAGAAAAAGCTGTCGCTCGGATTGAGCAGTTGGCCCTCGCCGAGCCGAATAAGAAAAGCGCGGCACCCTACGTGGCGCTTCAGGGTCTGTTCTCTGCCCAAGAAGAAACCCGCGACCGTGCTATCGGCTTCGCAGAGAAAGCCGTGGAACGGAACCCTGACGACGCCCTCGCCTTGATTTCGCTGTCAGCGCTGTATGGCCAAAAGGGCCAGCTTGAGCGTGTCGTCGAGCTGCTGCAGAAGCATGAAGGCAAAATGTCGCGGGATGTCCGGCTAGCTAATAATTACTTCGAGTCATTGTTCCAGACGCGCCAAATCGACAAAGTTACCAAGCTTTTGAATGCGCTGATGGGTTCACAGAGCCGCGAGGTGAAGCAGTTTGCGATGGAGCGTTCGCGCCAGGTCGCGCAGTACCTTCAGCAGCAGCAACAGCAACTCGTTGCTCCCGCCTGAGTGAAGTTTTCCCTTAAAAGGCCAAGTCTGCCCCCGCTCTCTACGACTTGACTAGAAGTCGCGAGCTTCGAGAGTGCTTGACTTGGACCGCACAACAGAGGCAATGGTGCGTCTGTCATGGCGCCTAGACATTGGAAGTGGATAGGGTGGGTTGCCGCAGCCCTTCTTGCGGGCTCGGGAGCGGCAGTTGGTTGCAGTAGCTATGCGAGCTCGCCGGTTGGCTTGCCCGAAAAGATGGCCACCGGTGGAATGATGGGCGTGACCGGCGGAGCCGGTGGAACAGGCGGTTCAGGTGGAGTTCCGTGTCCGCAAGGCGGAGCGGCCGGTTCGGCTGGAGCATCCGGTTCGGCTGGAGCATCCGGTTCGGCTGGAGCATCCGGTTCGGCTGGAGCGGCAGCACTCGGCAGTGGAGGCATCGCCTCGCTTGGAGGCAGATCGGGAGCTGCTGGCAATTCGGGAGCTGCTGGCAGTTCGGGAGCCGGGGGCGTTCCGAGTGGGATTGATCCGTGTATTGCCACGGGCGGTACTGGTTCTGGGACTGGAGGCGCCGGAGGATCTTCCGGAGCCGCTGGCCACTCCGGAGCCGCTGGCCATTCCGGTTCCGGCAACTAAGCGGATCACTTCCAGAGGCTCGGTCCCAGGCGTGCTCCATGCCCAGCTTTCGAGGCTAGGCACTGGATTTCATGCGGTTTAGCGCCGTGAGCGCGCAGTAGGTCATTCAATGTCCGCCCGTTCAGTTGACACCTGAACAAGGGAGCAGTACTTACTCTCTCCAGACTTAACCGACGGAGAAAAAACCATGATTGAAGAAAAGCAGAAGGGGCGTGCGCTAGAGGCTGCAATTGCGAGCGTACAGAAGGAGTTTGGGGAGGGCGCCATCATGCGCCTCAAGGACGGCGAGAAGATCGGGGGTGATATCGCGGTGGTGCCAACGGGTTCGTTGGGTCTCGATCTCGCGCTCGGGATCGGTGGCTATCCCCGTGGCCGCATTTTGGAAGTCTACGGGCCAGAGTCGAGCGGTAAGACAACGCTCACCCTGCATGCGATTGCGAACGTGCAAAAGCAAGGTGGCGTTGCGGCGTTTATTGATGCGGAGCACGCGCTTGACATCACGTATGCCCGGAAGCTTGGAGTCAAGACGGATGAGCTTCTCGTCAGTCAGCCGGATTATGGCGAGCAAGCTTTGGAGATTGCCGAAATGCTGGTGCGCTCAGGCGCGGTCGACTTGGTGGTGATCGATTCTGTCGCCGCTCTCGTGCCCAAGGCTGAGATCGAAGGCGACATGGGCGATTCGCACGTTGGCCTCCAGGCGCGCTTAATGAGTCAGGCTCTGAGAAAGCTGACCGGCGCGGTGAGTCGTTCTCAGTGCATGATTTTCTTCACGAACCAAATTCGTATGAAAATCGGCGTTATGTTTGGTAGCCCAGAGACGACGACGGGTGGTAACGCGCTGAAGTTCTATTCCTCGGTTCGGCTGGATGTTCGCAGAATTGGAGCCATCAAGGAGGCTGCGCAGGCGGGCAAAGAGATGGCGGTCGTGGGGAATCGTACACGTGTGAAGGTCGTCAAAAATAAGATGGCGCCTCCCTTCCGTGAGGTGGAGTTTGATATTCTGTATGGGCAGGGTGTGAGCCGATCGGGAGAAGTGCTGGACATGGCCTCGGATATTGGGCTCGTTGCCAAGTCGGGTGCTTGGTACTCGCTCGACGGGGAGAGGATCGGGCAAGGGCGGGACAATGCGCGGCTGCATTTGGAGCAACATCCTGAGCTCATTGCCAAGCTCGAAGCTGGCGTCCTCAAACACCATGGCATTGTCAGAGGTGTGGGCTCTGCAGGCGCCGAAGCAGCCAAGGCTGCGGAGGGTATGGAGAAGGAGTCTAAGGTGGTTGCCAAGGGTGAGCCCAAGGTCGACGCCAACGCCAACGTAAAGCCAAACGGTAACGCTGCTGCGCGTCGCCCAGCCACGCGCAGCGACGACGCCTGAAGCTGGAAGCTGGAAGCTGGGGGCCTGCCTTGGGGAGCGACGACGCCTGAGGCCCAAGCCGGAGGTCCATTGTGAACGATGAGATCTTTGCGCTTGGGCCGAGGCCTGCGTACTCAGACCTTGCGCGGCCGCGGTTCGTGAGCCGAGAGCTTCCGTTTTGGGGGTTAACAGCCCCTGTTTGGATTCGCATTCTCAGTGGGCTAGGGTCGAGTTTCTTTGGGCTTTCTTTGGTGAGGCTGGAGATTCCCGAGTCCCTGGGCAGAGTTACGGCTGGGCTCCAGGTGTCAACTCAAACTGGCGGGCTAAGTCGCTGAAATAATAAGTAAAATTACGATTTCTTGACGCCACTCCGGGTCGACCTTAGGCCATACTTTCAAGATTGTGACTGAGCTTTCCGCTAGCTTCCCCTGGTTCGAGTCCGCCGCTGAGCGGAAGCGGCCAGGCTACGTGCGAGCTGCGCGCATGGCGCCGTCAGCGGTGCGCATTCCAGATCCGAAGCTGTTGCGCTTCCCGTTGCAGTTCCTCCCCATCGGTCCGCAGATCTTTGTGCATGAGGGGGCGCGCCAAGCGCTGGAGCGTCGGATTGAATTGGCGTTTGATGGGCCGGTTCAGCTGGGCGTCACGGACAATGTCCGGAGGATGATCACTCAGACACGCACGGAGGGGCGGCTCCGGGTTCGCTTGCATATGATGTTCCTGGGGGCTCCGGATCGGGTCCAGGAATCTTTGGCACGCTACATCGTGTTCAATGATTCAGAGTCGTCGGCGGTCGTGGATGCCTTTATCAAGGCAAATAAGCATCGAATTCGCCCTTCTCAGCCCGTGAGCGGGCCGGTGCGCACTCAGGGGACGCATCACGATTTGTCAAAGATCCTGCTCGAGGTGAGCCGGCGCTACCTCGGCGAGAGCGCGCCGAGAGTGCTCATCACCTGGGGCCGGCGAACGCAGCCGCGCGTTGGCGTGCGGCAGGCGATCAAGCTGGGTTCGTACAGCCCGCGGGAGCGTTTGATTCGGGTCCATCCGGCGCTCGATCAGGCCTGGGTGCCGCGTTATTTTGTGGCTTTTGTGGTCTATCACGAGCTGCTCCATCATTTGGTGGAGGCCACGCGCGCGGGTAAGAATGTGGTGCTGCACGGTGCCGAGTTCCGCCGCCGAGAGAGCCAATTTCGCGACTATGTTCGCGCCATTGCGTGGGAGCAGGGGCACATTCAGCGGTTGCTGCGGTCGCGCTAGGTCGCGGCTTGAAGTGGCTGAAGTCTGGCCCGGATGTGTTGATGGTGCTTAATCGCGGAGCGCCAAACCAATAAACCAGGTGTCGCTGCCCACATTCAGCTTCTTGCCGCCAAAGCCGTCAAGATTGCTGCTGAGCCATTCGCCGAATAGGAAGGCGCTCTCGAATTCTGGGCCAGTGCGGAGATCGGCTTCGCCTGCCCGATCTAGAAAGCCGAGATTCAACATCAAGCCTGCTGACCACTGGGTGCCATAAGATGCGCCGCGACCTCTGGAGCCGTTGTAGCGGGAGAGATTTCCGGCGCTGGTTGCCCACCAGAGCGAATAGCCGACACCCGCTTTAGCGAAAGGAACCAGCGGGATACCGAGCTGATCTTGGAGTGCGGTCACTCGGAGCACTCCTACGCCGTACATCGGCACGATGCTCAAAGTGTTCTCTTCGCCGGATAATCCTGCACCACTTGCTAGCGGGGACTTGGCTGTCATTTGAGTCATCCCGAAACCCAGGGCTGGGCCGAGGGTGCCAACGCGCTCCAGCTGCAACGCGAGCCAATCGGCCTCAAACCCCACCAGCAGCCGCTTCTTTTTGCCGTACATCAGCTGATACGGGCCGCTACCGCCGAATTCGTCGTCAATCTTCGGTGGATACGGCCCAAAACGCAGCTCATAGAGCGCATGTTTCCCGACGGAAATTCCCTGACTCTTGGACTCGACGCCGCCATCACTCCCGAACGCTGCGCTGCCCGCCGCTGCCTGCGCAGAGTCCACTGAAGTGCTCGCGGCCAGCAGGCAACCGAGCCCGACAACCGGTTTCATCCAAGCAGAGGCGCGTGCCTTCCTTTGCGAACGGCGGAGCCCGGCGACCATCAGCAACGCAGCAGCGAATAAGCCGACGCCGTTGCGGCTGTGTTGGAGCGAAAAGCTGCAGAAGCCTCCGCCCGCGCTGCCTCCCGCTTGCCGGTAGGACTCATAGAAGTCTGTGACCTCCTCCGGCGTTCCGCACACGACTTCTGAAAGGGTGCCCTCGTTGCCAGCTAGATCCCTTCCGCTCACGGCAACGGCGTAGACGGCTCCATTCTCGAGGTCCCCCGCGGTGCCGCTCGTTACAGTTTCGCCCGTATTACTCCCGCAAAGGAGCGACGTGTCAGGTGCCTCTCCCGCCTTGAGCGACGACCCCGTGCAGCCTGGCGCCTCTCCAACGATTTTCTCACAATACAGCTGATAACCTTGAGTTGGGTCGCTCGTTTCGCTGCTGGAAGTCCATTTGATGACCAGCCGGCCCTCGCCGGCGCCGGCGACAATCGCCGTGGGCGGCTTGGGGCCGACGAGATCCACGTTGATTGTTTCGGTGCTGGGGAAACGCGCGCTTACGGGGTTTTCCGCGCTGCTGCTGTCGAGAAGCAGGAAATAGACAGTGATTGACTGGGCAGTCGCTGCCTTATCGGAAGCGCAAGGGTTAGCGGGATCCGCGGTACGGTACGCGGCCTCCACGAGATCCTTAACCTTGACGTTAATAGTGGCGTCTCCCGTACCCAGCGCGTTTGAGGTGGCCACCTGCTTGCAACTCCCTGTTGTCGCCTTGCGCTCAGCTGCGAGCCCACAGTCCACAGTGCCCGCCCACACTTCCAGACGGAGCGCGCCGGTGTTGGCGAAGACGTAGGGAACGATGAAATCGTTATCGCTCTCGCAGTCGGCGCGATTGACCCAGTAGGGCTGCTCGGTGCTCTTGCGGAGCCCCTGCGTCCGGTCCACGTCGGCAGTCGTGATGGTGATCATTTGCGCGGAGGCTTTGCCGCCCAAGCTGAGGCTTGCGAGAACCAGAGCGACCCAAAGACTTTGCAAAACAGCGCGACGGACCCAGAGAGCGTTCACGCGCCGGTGATTAGCATGGAGCATGCCAGGAAGTCAGTTGCTGAAGCGCAGGCATTTCTCGCTTCTGTCGCTAAACCGCGGACCGCCCAAGCCTGCCAGGCTGGCGGTGGGGTGAGTGGTGTTGTCAATTTGGCGCAGCAGGCACGCCAGAACTAGCAGGAAAAACCGCGCCTAGAACCGGACTTCGACGTGCGTGCGGCGACGCAGCGTTTTCAGCCATTGCTTCCGGGCTTCATTCATCTTCACGCTGCGCACCTGCTGCTCCAACCCGGCACGTGCCTCGGCGTAGCTCGGGATCTCAAGTGGGCTTTGCTCGATCAATTTCACGAACACCGTCGTCGCCGCGACGCGCACCGGATTCGATACCTGACCCACCGCGAGAGAGCTCACGGTTCGTTGCAGCGCGAACGGCAGCTGGGCTCGCGTGGTATCCGGCAAAAGTCCACCGATCGGTGCGCTCTTGGCATCCTCGGAATATTGCTTCGCGAGTTCAGCAAAATCAGCCCCGCCCGCCAACAACTGCGAGATCTTGAGGACCGTGGCGGCCTTTTCAGGAACCTCTTGCGACCCTCGGCCCGTGTTCACGACGATCCAGGCGAGGCGTATCGAGCGCCCGGCCTGGGCTTCGTTTGCTAATTTCTCGTAAGCCTCGCGCAAGTCGTCCTCGGTCGTTCGAATGCGTCCTTGAAAGCGCCATTCGGCGACGCGCAACGCTAAGGTTTGTCGTTTGAGCTCCTCGCGGTATTGCGCCTCTTCGAGTCCGCTCTTCTTGGCTTCCAGGAGCAGCTGCTCGACGCTGAGCTGGTTCTGAGACGCAACGACCTGGAGCATCCTGTCGACGTCGTCCTTGGTGACCTTGATGTCAGCCGCGCTCGCAGCATGCTGCTCAAGCAGCTCGTCTATCATTGTTTCGAGCGTGTGCTGGTAGATCTGCGAAAGCCCAGCGGCCCGTTCCGACGCGCTGCGGCTTTGGGCGTAGACGCGCAGCATCAACGGGCGCGCACGTTCTCGGAGCTCGCTCAGCAAAACTGGCTTTTCCCCGACTATAGCAACGATGCGTTCCACCACGGTGGCCTCGGCGCGGCGCGAGCCCAACGTCAGCGCGCCCAGCAGCAGGGAGGCGCTGAGTACGTGATGCCAGTGGCGGTGCAAAGCCATGGGGCGCGTCCTAGCACAAAGACATGCCGAAGAGTCCCACCCGGTTTTGCCTGGCCTCAAGTTTTCGGAGCGCGGAGGGGTTGCCACGACGGGCCCAATGGGTCGATAACGCCAGCCCGTGTTGAATATCGATTTGAAGGGTAAGCGGGCACTCGTTGCCGGGGTAGCGGACGACAAGGGTTTTGGGTTTGCGATTGCCAAATCTCTTGCCGAAGCCGGTGCAACGGTTTGCCTGGGGACGTGGCCGCCGGCGCTCGGGATCCTGGAGAATCTCCTGCGGCGCGGCAAGCTGAATGAATCACTCAGGCTATCGGACGAGAGTCTGATGAAGTTCGAGCGGATCTACCCGCTCGACGCGGCCTACGACACCCTCGAAGACGTGCCCGAGGAGGTTCGAACGAGCAAGCGCTATTCGGGCCGCGGCGATTTCACGATCGAAGGCTTAAAACAGAGCTGGCTCAGTGAGTTTGGCGATCAATCGATGGATATTTTGGTGCACTCGCTCGCCAATGGCCCTGAAGTTCAAAAGCCGCTGCTCGAAACGAGCCGTTCTGGATACCTGGGTGCTGTGAGCGTGAGCGCTTACTCGATGGTTTCGATGATTCAGCGCTTCGCTCCGATGATGCCCGCGGGAGCCGCGACCGTTTCCTTGACCTACCTCGCGAGCGAACGCGTGATCCCTGGTTACGGTGGCGGGATGAACGCAGCTAAAGCTGCGCTGGAAAGCGACACGCGGGTTTTGGCCCATCAAGCTGGGCGCAAGTACGGGATTCGGGTCAACACGATTTCGGCAGGGCCCTATGCTTCACGCGCCGCCAGTGTCACCGGCATCATTCACGACATCATCGCCTACTATTCTTTGAATGCTCCACTCACCGAGCAGCTCAATCCTGAGGAAGTGGCGAATTCGGCGGCGTTTCTTTGCAGCCCGTTGGCTTCCGGAATTACCGGGACAACGCTCTACGTGGATAAGGGCTACCACGCGATGGGCAAAGCGTCCGACTGACTCAACGCGTTGCGACTGACGACAGACAAAGCCCTCGTCGCACCGAAGTGACACACTGCGAGTCAGGCGCGACACGCCGATCCGGTCTTGCTTGTCGGCCACCTTGGCACTATGCGCCTGCTACACTGAGTTGTTCGGTAATCGTGAAGAGCGCTTCAGGTTTCCGAAGATGGCACGTTCGGTGCTTTAGAGGATGTTCGGATGGCTTCGGTAGCAAGAATTGTATTTTGGGCCTTGGTGGTCATCGTGACACCCGGTGGGTCGCTCTTGCTTCCGTTCTTCCTGCTTCGGCGGAAGAAAGCCCAGCTCGCCCAGCCTCTGCAGACGAGCGCTCAATACGGCACGAGTTCCGAGCGCACGGAGACCTTGGCCAGCGCTAGGGTCCTATGCGAACCCGTGAGTGTGAACGGGATTTCCCGTGTGGTCGTACCAACGGTGAGCGTCAGTACGCCTCGCACCGGTCCGCTGCCTTTAGCCCGCACCACTTCGACGACATATTGACCAGCTTTCGCACCGCGAAGGCTCAGGCTTTCCGAACGGGTGCTCGTCGGGGTCAGGCTCGTGATGACTTCTTGGCTGGGCGCGCCCAGCCAGGAGATCCGATGGCCATCTGGGTGCAAGAGGCCCAGATCGAGGTCGCTGTTGCCGCCCTCCCAGGTCGCTTCGAGGCGCACGTCGCCGTTCAAGCGTTCGCTGAGCAAGGGCTGATCGAGCCGGGCCTGCGCCTGAAGCCTGACTGAGTTGGCCGCGCGCGCCAAGAGATCTTCCCCCAGATCCGAGTAGCCGAGCTCCCGGCTGCACTTCACGGCATCCGCCAGGGAACCAGCGTTGTCAGGTCGGGTTTGGGCGATAGCGAGACTAAAGCGACAAGCGAGCCGGGCTTCTCCACCCCAGCGGTAAAGCCGCGCCAAGCGCCATTGAGCTTTGAATTCGCCGGGCCGTGCGTCGAGCACGCTGCCGAGGATCCGTATCGCGCGGTCTCGATCGCCGAGGCGAGCGGCGACATCAGCCGTTGCTGTCAGCGCTTCGGGATCGAGCGGCTCTTTCTCCGACCAGCGAATGGCCAGGTGGCTGGCACGCTCCAGGTCCCCGGCAATCATGTAAAGCCTGTAGAGATTAATCAGGGGCTGCCGCGCTTCCGAGCGATAGGTGTAGTCGCGTTCTGCTTCGCCAATGCGTGTTGGCTGGGCGCTCGCGGGGATCAATTGAAGGGTTTCGATGGACCCGCTGCGTTTCCAAATGCGTCGCATTGGGATCATGTTGCGTGGGGGCGGCGGCGGCGGCCGGTTACGTGGCTCAAACTCAAGCGGTTGCTCGCGGCGCAACGGCTGAGGCTTGGTATTCAGTTCGGCATCGGGGCGGAGGGCAGGAGCGCCGCTCGGAGCGGGCGCAGGCGGCGCAGCCCAGGCGCGATCATTCGCTGCGCGTGGAGCGGCGGAGCTGGGCTGTGACGAACGCCCCATGGGCCCGGACTTTTCGCGGCTCCCTAGGTCGTCTAGGGCATCGCTCGCGGCACTTGCTTTTTTGGGCGCTGAGCGGGTCCCGAGCGATCCACCGCCCGACTGAAGCACGCTTTCATCGAACGCGGGATTGCTGGCTTTGTCCTTTTCGGTCGAGCCATCTTCTTCATTTTCAAGCGCGTCTTCGGTCTCTTCTTCACCCGACCACTCCGGGCTACGCCGCGAATTATCCAAGCCGAACGCCTTGAACATCGCCGTGCTTTCCAGCACGAGCAGCGACGTGTAACGGCTGGCCACGTTGAACTCCTGAGACAATCGCACGGCTTGCTCACGCGCAGCTTGGCTGCCATCGGTTTCGAGATCAGCGATCGCACCGGCAGCAAAGAGCCTCGGCACAAATGCATTCGCTGGGCGGCTTTCAACTGCGAAATTCACCGGGTAGCGTTTCTCATACGGGCTGCCGCCGTACAGACCCCGCACCACGACATCTCCACGAATATCTGACAAACGTGAGCGTGCCGTGATTAGCAGCTCACCGCCATCCAGGATGGGCGGGGCTTCGCTCGGAGCTATCGCGTACAGACCTCCCGGGAGCTCGACGCTCACGTCGCGCAGCGAGGCCATGTAACTAGCGCTCAGCACATCGTAGGCAACCTCGGCGATTTGGCGGCCCGGAGTGTATGGGAGCACCGTGCCGCCTCCGCCGAGTGCGAGTGCGCCGAGCGTGCTCACGTCGGAATCTGAACCCACAGCAACCGCAAGAATATTGGCTTGATGCTTGAGGCTCAGCGTCTTGGCTTCGCGCTTGATCAAGCCGGGCAGGATGGCTCCCACGGTGGGCGTGCCGTCCCCAACGTAAATCACCCGCAATTCATGCCCCGAATCGCGGTCGCGTTGGCTTGCGGCGAGGGCCTGTTCGATTCCCCCCGTCACGTCCGATGCACCCTCGGGCGTGATGTTTCGCAAGAAAGTTGCGGTGGTCTGGGCTGTCTCGGCGCCGCCCTTCTGGAACTGCTGCGCCAGGGCACTGCACTTCACGTCGCAAGCGAACACGTTCACACGGTCCGCCCTGTCAAGTTCCCGAATCGCGCGTGCCACGAGCGCGGAGGCTCTGCCATACGCTTCGCCAAACATGGAGCGACTTGCATCCACGACAAACACGAAGTCGAGCTGGCGAGCCGCCGTACGCCGGGGCAGCTCGGGACGAATCGTGAGTGCTACGTAGCCATCGTTGGAGGCGGGCTGCGTGTGCCCCCTTGCGTCGTCGTCGGAGGCGGATTGCGTGTCCCGAGTTACGCCAGTGGTGGGTGCCTGGCGATCAGTTGGGTTGGCCCCGTAGGTCCAAACGGAAACTTCGCGCTCGGCGCTTGGCAGTGCGTATTCGAGAGCTAGATCACCGCGGGGAACAAAGTTGGTTTCGGCGAAATCAAAAACGATCGCGGCGTTATGCTCCGATTGGCGCAGTGGATAGCCGAGCGTGTGAATGCGCTGACGGGCGTCGCTGCCTCGCACTTCAACATCGACCGAAAAATCATTCACATGCGTGGAGCCACTCGGGTCGTGCGCGAGCGGATACACGTAGCGCCGAGTTTTCCCCACTTGCTTCAACACTTGCGTGTACGTCAGCACCACTTTGCGCGAGCTTTGTCGCGGTAGCGGATAGATGCGCAGCTCAAAGCGTCCGCCGCGCTGCCATTCCAGAAGCGCGGGATCTCGCCAGGGCCCGGGCACCCAAATGATCTCATCGGGCGGCGGCGGCTTCACGTTGCGATTGGCGTTCACGATCGCCCCCTTCCAGATCTTGGCCGCCTTTTCGCGATCCACGAAGGCGCCTTCTTCTAGCTTGCCGTCCACTTCGAGCGCGAGGCGTTCGATCTGGGCATCGGGCGGCAACGGAAAGCGGAAGATGCCTTCGAGCACATCACTCGTGTGGTTGGTGAACACCTCTGTTACCTCGGTGCGCGCCATGATGCCGGAGATCCTGACTTTTACCTGATGTTGCGTCAGTGTGACGGCGCCTTTCAGCTCCGTGCCGGTGCCGGGCTTTTTGGCACGGAGCTCACCCAAACCCCTCACTTCCAACGTCTCGCTCTTGTTCTCGCTGATCTCGCTCCAGGCCAAAGCTTGACTGAGCGAACCCGAACCGACCCGCGGGGCATCCTCGGAGTTCATCTCGCCCGTTTCCCCGGAATAGACCGTCACCTGGCGATCGCGATTATCAATCAGCTTCACAGCACCGCGGCTCACCTCGACGCTTGAGAACCCAGGCTGTGCACGCAACGCGAATTTGGTGCCGAGCACCTCTACCTTGCCCGAATCGAGCACAAAGCTGGCGCTTCCATTTTTCTGGAGCGCGATATCAGCGACGATGCTGCCCAGCTTGAGCTGAGCGCTGCGGCTGGCTTCGTTCAGGATTAACTCAGTGCCTTGGTCCAGCGTGAGCTCGGAGCCGTCATCCAAGCGGAGCGTGGCACGGGTGAAGGAATCCGTCTTGAGGCGTGAGCCAGGGCGAATGCGATGGTTGGCTTGCGCGCGTTCGCAGGCTCCTGCTTCTGTGCAGATTTCTAGGCCTTTGGCGCTCGCGGAGGCTTGGCTGATGTTCCGGACAACGCCTTGCCAGCTTGAGCCACTAGACAACCACGAGCTAACACCTGGTTGGTCGGGTGCTGAATTGACGAAGAACAGGAGCGCCGCAGCGGCTCCCGAAACGGCAATCGCGGCTGCCAATGGGCGCTGCTTTAGAAAAGATAGAATGGGGTTCGCTTTGGGTGGGATGTTGTGCGCTGCTGGTTTTGGTGCTGTTTCAGCGGTTTCCGGTGGTGCCGTGAGTTCCGTGGGTGCTGCCTCGGGTTGTGCTGCAGGGATGGGCTCTGGCGGAACGGGCTCTGCTGGGACAGTCGCGGCAGCGTTTGGGGCTAGCGCCGTTTCAAGCCGAGCACGGAGGTCTGCGGGAGCGAGTGTGAAGTCGCTGCCTGCTGGGGCGATCAGTTGGACGGCGCGTTCGGCCTCATGCCGAAGATCGCGGCAGACGTCGCAATCGAGCAGATGTTCCTGCAGCTCGGGAGACGCCGTGCCGTCCAGCACTTCCGAAATGTGTTCTTCGACCTGTTGACAGAGGGGCGATAAAGTCATGCTATTTCCCTTTCAGAGACGGCGCTTTGCAAGGCTCGGAGTCCGCGTGACACACGCTGGCGAGCCGCAGGTTCATCGATTCCGAGTGCTTCGGCGATTTGGGCAAAGCCAAGCTCGCCCACATAACGCAGCACGACCGCTTCGCGCAGCGTTGGCTTGAGCTCGGCCAGGGCTTGGCGCGCGCGTTCGGCTTTTTCACGTAGAAGCGAACGTTCGTCGGCGGCTTCGGCGTGGCCTAGGGGATCGAGCAACTCCAGCTTCTGTGCGTTCGCTCTGCGCCCCTCCAGGCTTCTGGCACACTTGCGGCGCGCGATCGCCAAGAGATATCCTTTGAGTGAGCCGCGCTGCTCCCATTTTGGCAGGGCGTGCTGTGCATCGAGCATCACTTCTTGCACGAGGTCTTCGGCGTCGGCACGATTCCCGAGCAGCGCAAGACACACCCGACCCACACAGGCGCCATAATGGTCCGCACACAAGAGCACGGCTTCGCGCACATCACCCTTCGACACAGCCTCGACGATGCTGGCCTCAACCGCCCCAGCGCCATTCATGGACATCGTTTCGTCACTCACAGCCAAGTGACCCCGAGCACCGGATTTGTGACCAAGAATCCTCCAATTTCATTCGACACACTCCCAAACGCGGCTGCCCGCCAAACCTTGCACCCCCTGCTAACCCCTCAGAGGAGCGCTCCTTGGGGGCCTAAGTTAAGGCCCCGCTTCCGTCGTCACGGGAAGCTGGCAACCTGGCCGGTCCGAGATCACCAAAACGCCACAGGCGTGGCGGGGCGCCCCTGATGACGGCAGGCTCAAATTCCTGTAAATTCCCCAGTCCATTGCAATCTCAACCATTGGAGACGCGTGTCTTGGCAGCGAGTTGGGCCGTTGGATCGAGAATCGTTTACATTCCGAAGCCAGCTGTTCCGTCCAACCTCATTACCGAAAACGGACCGTGGATCTTACTCAACGAAATCTAAGGAGTTCTTAATGAAGACAAGAAAAATTGCTTTAATCGCGCTGCTCGCACCAGCATTTGTAGGTGGTATCGCGTCCACGGCTTGCAGCGACGCGAGCGCCCTGCCGGGACTAGACGGTATCGCCGAGCAGTGCGGGCTGGTTTGCGCCGCAGAGGGCATTGTTGAGGGCAACGCACAAATTTCTGGCCTGCGATCAATCGATACTTTCTTTGCCGCGGTGGTTGATTTTAACGCTAAGGCTACGATTGTTTCGGGCAACATTGACGCGCAGCTCGGAAGAATTCGTGCCGCGGTAGGTGTCGATGCCAACGCTGATCTCAACGCTGCGATCAAGGCTAAGTTCGCACTGTACGCGGACGGCGGAGTGACGATTGTAGCACAGCCTCCGAAGTGCGAAGTGAGTGCTTCGGCCACGATCGAGGCAACTGCCAAGTGCGACGCAACCGTCACCCCCGGGATGGTTTCGGCCACGTGCTCAGGTTCGTGCACGCTTGACGCTTCGGCGATGGCCAAGTGCGATGCGAATGCAACGCTGACGTGCAGTGGTACTCTCCCTGATCTGCAGTGCGCGGGTACCTGTAAGGCTGCCTGTGACGGTACCTGTATGATGGATGGCACCGCTAAGTGTGAGGGCACCTGCTCGGTGGCGCCGGACGCGAACGGCAACTGCAATGGCGCATGTACCATCAGCGGCGAAGGGCAATGCAACGGCAAATGCATGGGCTCGTGCAAGGGCGAGTGCTCCTACACGCCGCCGAACGGCATGTGTACCGGCGGTGCGCAGGTGAAGTGCGAGGCCAAGGCCAACGTGTCTGCAGAGTGCAAAGGAAAGTGCGACGCCACCGTGACACCTCCCAAAGCCAGCGCTGAGTGCGAGGCTTCGGCAAAAGCTTCCGGAGAAATCAACGTGGAATGTACGCCCCCCAAGCTGGCGCTGAAGGCCACCTTCAAGGCATCGTTGGACGCCGACCTTGTTGCAAAGGCGCAGTACCAAGCATTCGCGACCGTGTTCTTGGATGCCTACGGGCAGATCCTCGCCGAGGTCAAGCGGGCTGATGTTGTGGCAAAAGCCGGCGGCAACCTCGCCGTAACCGGCAAAGCCGCCGTTGAAGGCGCGGCCAATCAGCTTAAGGCGAGCGCGGACGTCAAGCTCAAGGCAACGATCGGCGTGGGCTGTGCCCTAGCCGAGCTTCCCAAAGTTGCGACCTCCGTCAAGGTGGGTACCGACAAGCTCACCGGCAGCATCGCAGCGGCAGCCAAGGTGTCGACAGCAGTTGGTGGCTGATACAGTCTGAATCAATAGCCGAAGACGGCGGGCAAATTGCTCGCCGTTTTTGCGTTTGTGGGGTGGTATTTTTTTCCTCCCAAGTCTTCGCCATCGCACTAACTTCGTTGCGAGTCATGTCGTCAAAGCCCTTAGATATCTGGACCCATCCCCTCCGAATGTCGCTGATCCTGACGCTGCTCGGGATAGCGCTCTCCGTAGTGTTACAGGTGCTGCACATTCGGGCCTACCTTCAGCCCGACGCGTCCAGCTTTTGCTCGATCACTCCGTCGTTTGATTGCGCACGTGTCGCTCTGAGTCCGTATTCAGTGTTCCTGGGTGTGCCCGTGCCACTCTGGGGTGCGTTGGGCTTCGTAGCGATTCTGGTCGCCGCCTGGCTCCGTTCCGTATGGTTGCGCCCACTAGCAGCGCTGGCTGTGCTGGCTTCCTTGGTGCTGCTTGGGGTTGAGATACTTTGGGTGAACTCGGTGTGTCTGTTGTGTGAGGCGGTGCACGCGACCGCGTTGGCGCTTGGTTTCACGGTTTGGCGCGCGGGCACTGAGTGGATCTTGCCGCAGGATCCGAAGAGTGCGTTATTCAGCATTGTTGCGCTGCCGGTTGGCACGCTCGTCGCCTTTCTAGCTTTTGCCCCTCGCTACTTTGAGCTCTTCAATTGGAAGACCGATGTGCCGTTACCCAACGGCAAGACCGAGGAGGGTTACCATTGGTTGGGTGCCGTCGCTCCAGAGCTCACGGTGCAGGAATTCACGGATTACAGCTGCCCCTTTTGCCGAGTTGCTGCCCACCACCTTCTGAAGCAGGTGATTCGGAAGCCTCGAGCGCTTCGTATTGTCAGGCGTCAGTTTCCGCGGACCCACTGCGTGGATGGCTTTATCTGTCAGCCAATGCGGTTAGCTTACTGTGCTGATGAGCAAGGTAAATTTTGGCAGGCGGATCGCTGGTTGTTTGCCCATGCTTCCGGCAAAGCGCGGGTGGATATCGAAATGGCAGCGCGGGATATTGGCTTGGATTTTGCCAAGCTGCGTTCGTGCTTGGTGCGTCCGGACGTGCTGGCGCGTGCCGCACGTGAGTCGAACGAGGCTTTGAAGTTGGGTTATGAGGGCACGCCGACGTACGTGGTTAATGGGAAGGTGGTGAGTGGGAAAGAGTTGGAAGCGTTGCTGGCTGCGCTCTAGGTTGCGTGACGTCGGGGCCACGCTTTTCCCTCCCTCAACCCATTCGCGTCAGATCAGGGCACCGCGCTAGCGTGACAGGTGCTGACGGGCCCTGTTCAAAGTTCAGGTAACCTGGAGTGCTAGAAAACGTGCCCAAACCGCCAGGAAAGTAGGGGGAACCGGTGAGCTCGACGAGCACTGCGGCTGCCGCGCGGCTGAACGTGCTGTGCCCTGGCTCAGCCGAGCCAGCAGGTGCGAAGCCCGTAACACGACTTCTTTGGGCGGGGCCAATTCTGGCCCGAAGAGGGCTTGCTCTACCAGGCCGTCCAAGCCCATTGGCCCCAGCTGCTGGAAGACTTCGCCGAGCATGGAGGCCTTCCGAAGTTCGTGGTGCGTGGGCTTGCGTGCCTTGCTGAGCTATGACCGTGCCCTCGCGGCGCAAGTCGTGAGGGCCTTCGCGCACGAGCTGCGCGTTGATGCAGACCGCAAGAGCGGAGACCCAGCCACAGCACCCCATGCGTTGACCAAGTTCTGGCCACGCCCTGAAACGCCCTGCTGAGCGCCGACTGTTTCACCGCGTTCCACCACGAACGGGTTTCGTCCAGTCGACGAGATGCAGTTCGGCACCGGACTGTTTGCCAAGAGCATCGAAGTCCTTTCGATTTCTGGTGACCAACGGAATGAGCCGGGCGACAGCGGTCGCGGCAATGAGAATATCGCCAAGCTGGTTGCGCTGACTACGCGAACACCTTGCCCAAATGGTTGCTGCCACGTCGGCAGCAACATCGTCGAAGGGAAGAACGACGCAGCTTTGAGCGAGTACTTCGAACGCGTGCATTTGTCGTTCATAAGGCTTCCCCGCGCGAATTGCCTGGCGGTAACCGCGTAGACGCTCGAACACCGTGACCGCGCTGACGGTGAGGCGCCCAAACTCCATCAGGTAGGCCCGAGCACGGGCGGTGACGGCCGGATTTCCGCGGCTCAGCTCCGACAGAGTGTCGGTGTCCAGAAGTACGGGCGCCAAAGGCATCGACGGCTTTAGCGCTCGCCGGACTTGAGCTTGCGAACGATAACCTTGGCATCAGCTGATGGGATGTCGGTCAAACTAGCCTTTGCGAAAGCGAGGATTTCCGCAGGACTGCGCGCAATATCCACATCCTCGCCGTAATGTCGTCGAAGCAAGGCGATGACCTGCCCCTCGAAACTACGTCCACAGCGCTCAGCGTCAGAGCTGATTCGATCTCGGAGATCAGCCGGAAAGCGGATGGTTCGGGCGACGCTTGTGTCGTGCGCAAGGCCTGAGCGGTTCACACCAGAAACATACCAGATTGGTACGAGGCGGCAAGGAGTTCGTTGGCGAATAGGGGGCAGGCGATACCGCGATCCTGACGCTCCCATCAACGGCGTGGAATTCTGTTCCCCCATCTCAACAGCGGCTGCGGATCGCGACCAGCGCGCCAGCGACGGGTGAGTCGCTCTCTATATGGGGGGGGGACGGAGGCTACCCACCGACCCGGCTCCGGCGGGTGAAATGCGCGTACTTGTGATGGTGACTCCGGCGGGCCAGCCACGCGCTTCGTCAACGGCTACTACGTGGCGCTGGGTGACCATGGCGGCCCTCCTGCATGGTATACGCAGCGTTGTGTGGAGTATGGCATCGAATGGCCTGGGCGTCGCTCCACGACAAGACATCATGGCTCGAAAGCGGTTTGCGTATTTCGTACGGCTCGGCGTTCTCGTGCTCCCGGTTTGGCGCTGGCGCTGGGGCATATAGGAGGCGTTTTGACCAAAATTCTAGTTACGGTCCTGTTCCTCTCGTTGGGTTGCGGCGGCGCAGGCAAGCGACCGCCGCAACCTGCGGCTGCTAACGCGTCGCCTCTGCCGCCCCCGCCAGCACCCGCCGCTAACGGGACGGTACAGTCCTACCCGCCCTGGGCGTCGGATCGCTCGTTGACGCCACAGATTATCATTGCTGATCGGGTTGACCGAGCTCCACCCATCGGTGATGATATCCCGCTTTTTTCCCGCATATCCCCCTATGAAACCTATGAAAAGCCCAAACATCTTCCCCGCCGAGCCCTTGGCTGCGCCTGCCGCGATTGTCCAAAAGGGCCGCTGTCGTTTCAGCGTCCTCAGTTCGCAGCTCGTGCGCTGCGAGTTTGTGGCGAATGGCTCGTTCGAAGATCGAGCGACGCTCGCTGTCGTGAATCGGCGCACGCCAGTGCCGGAATTCAGCGTTAGCGAATCGGACACCGGGTTAACCATTAAGACCCCGCACTTTACGCTCACGTGCACGGATACCAGCCAGCGGTTCAGCCGCGAGACGCTCAGCGCTGAATTCAGCCTCAGCGGGCCCAAGGCTCCGAGAGGCGGCTGGCGCTACGGTGACGCCCAGAGCGGCAATCTCGGTGGCACGGCGTGCACGCTCGATGGTTGCGATGGCGGGTGGGGGCTGGCTTGGATCAACAGCGAGCTCGTGCCTGACTTGAAGAAGCCCCTCAAGATTGAGCCGGGCCTCCTCTCTCGCGACGGGTGGGCGCTCGTCGAGGATACCAACACGGTCGCCCTCGAACACAACGCGATTGCCAAGCAACTTTGGTGTACTCCGAGGGCCCAAGGCGAGCGCCAAGATTTTTATCTCTTTTTGCACGGTCGGGACTACAAGGCCGCGCTTTTTGACGCGGCTCTGCTCTTCGGTCGGCAGCCGCTCCCTCCGCGTTTTGCCTTTGGCTACTGGTTCTGTCGCTATTGGGCTTACACCGATCGTGAGCTCGAAGAGTTGGTCGAATCCCACGACGCTTATGGCATCCCGCTCGACACGCTCGTCATCGACATGGATTGGCACCAGCTCGGTTGGACGGGTTACACTTGGTCGAAGGAGCTTTTCCCCGACTATCAAGAGACGCTCCAGTTCGTGAAGCAGCGCGGGCTGAAGATTTCGCTGAATCTCCACCCCGCCGATGGAGTTTCCAAGGGCGAGGAGCGTTACCTTGAGTTTCGCAAGGTGATGGGGGAAGCCAACGCCAAGAAGGCGCAGGTTCAAGAGGGGCGCATCCCCTTCAATTGCACCGATCCGAACTACATGCGAGCGTACTTCTCGGTCTTGCACCATCCACAGGAGCGCGCGGGAGTGGACGTCTGGTGGATGGATTGGCAACAAGGGCAGGTCTGCCAGATCGAAGGGCTCGACCCGTTAACCTGGCTCAATTACATCCATTTTGAGGATCAAAAGCGGCAGCGTCCTGATGCGCGCCCGCTCGTTTTTACCCGTTATGGGGGAGTCGGTTCGGGCCGCCAGCCCATTGGTTTTTCCGGCGATACGACCGCGACCTGGAACAGTCTGGCGTATCAGCCCGGTTTTACTGCGCGAGCTGCCAACGTCCTCTTCGGCCACTGGAGCCACGACATTGGCGGGCACTTCTCGCTCCCTGCCCCCGAGCTCTATGTACGCTGGTTGCAGTGGGGAGCGCATTCGCCCCATCTGCGCACCCACTCGACCAAGAGCCCGGGGAACGATCGCCGCGTCTACACTCTCGCAGAGCCATTTCGGAAGATCGCAGTAGAGGCCATCCGACGTCGGTATGAGCTCGTGCCGTATATCTCGAACGAGTGGCGATCGCGTGTAGAGACGGGCCAATCTCTGCTGAGCCCGATGTATCACGAGCATCCCGAAATGGACGATGCCTACCGCGCTGAGGGTCAATATTATTTTGGCTCCCGGATGATTGTCGCGCCCGTTGTGACACCCGTCGATCCCGACGACGAACAGGCGCGTTTCAAGGTATGGCTGCCTGAAGGCTCCTGGCTGGAAACGGCGACTGGCAGCGGACTCACAGCGGGGTGGCACGAGCGTTGCGCATTGATCGATGAGGTCCCCGTGTACTTGAGGCCGGGCACTATCATTCCAGGCCTCTTCGCAGCTTCTCGCCTCAACGCCCGCAGCTACGCTCATTTGTTGGTTGACGTTTGGGCAGGAGCGGACGGCAGCTACAGCTTAATCGAAGACGATGGCGAAAGCCTCGGCTACACCCGTGGGGAGGAAGCGCACATTCTGCTCAGCCAGAACGAAGCGCGCGGGACTCGCGTGCTCACCATCGCGAAGGCCAAGGGCAGCTTCCCGGGCTTCGAAAAGAAGCGTTTTCTCAGCGTCCGCGTCCATCTGGCTGCCCCCCCGAGTGCTGTGGAGGTCGGAAAGCAGAAGCTGCCGTTCAGTCACCGTCCCGCGGTTGGCCACTTTAGCTACGATGGAGACACGGTGACCACGCTCATCCACGTGGGCGAGATCGATCTGACCCGCGAAACTCGCATCACACTGCGCGAACGTCCCCTCGCCAAAATGGCACTGGATGGCGTTCCTGGCCTGCTCCGGCGCCTACGCCGCGCCCAGCAGCTCACCCTTGAGGTCAGCTACTGGCGCACCGTCCATCCTGAAGAACGCTTGTGCGCCGAGCTTGGCCAAACGGGCAACCGGATTTCTCGCAAGCCCGAGACGATCGTCGAAGAATTGAACCAGCTCGGACTCACGCTCCCTCGCCTGGAAAGAGTTCTCGGGGAACACCAAAACATACTAGCCGTCATGCAGGAAATGAACGAACGCCCCAAGGCCAACCAAGTGGCTCGCGCACGCCGGATCATCGCCTCGGCCGGGCGTGCTTTCACGCGCGAAAAGTAAGCTATTCGAAGTCTACCGTGCGCACCCCGCGCCGGGCGCACTCCGTTTCCACCAGCTGTCAGCCAGCTGGAGCGCCTTTGCAGGTATATCACGCGCCCTCCGCTCGCTCAGGACCGCCTGGAACTCCGCCCCGACGGCAAGCTCGAGCTCACTCTCAAGAGCGTCTGGAAAGATGGCACCCGCGCCATTCTGCTTCCGCCTCGCGACCTCATCATCCGCCTCATCGCGGCAATCCCACCACCGCGCTTTCATCTGGTTCGGTATTTTGGCGTCCTCTCAAGCCACTCTTGAGTCCCCAACCTCAGTGCGGAGATCTATTTGCGCGGGCGTGAAGTGGGATTTTGAGCTCCGCTTTGCGTCGGGGTCACCGTTCCTTGAGCCTCGGTGACGTGGTGAGCTGGAGTCAGAGCGCCGTGGGCTTGATGGCGTGCTCTTGCTTCTGCTCTTCACTTCCGACTGATTTGGCACTTCGAATGTCTTATGCTCCCCAGAAAACAACGGCGCCTTCAAGAACTACTACGCTCTGGCGAGTACCTGTGCTGGCGATGGGACGAAAGAGAGGGAAATCATGGCGGGGTGAGTTTTGATTGAGAGGAACGTTCTCAGTCATTTCTGGGTGTCAAGATTGCTGAACCACTACACCCTCCTGGAATCATCCATCGCTCTGCACCACGCGCACGACGGCTCCGATGGCTTGAGCATTCTCAACAAACGCCTTCGCTTTTTCAGCCGTCTCAAGCTTCAGGACAACCTGTCCGTGCTCAGAAAACGCATCGAGCAACTTCTTGGCTTCGGGCAAAGAGAGTCCGGCATGACGTCTCATAACGTCAACCAGTGACACGGGCTGCGGGTTACGCTGATCCTGCCAACCCTCGATTAGAACGTTCGACATCAGTCCACCAATATCTCCCAAGCGCGCGGGACCGGAGCATAAGACAATCCAGCTCGGCAAGCTCGGGCGCAATCGCACGAGCAGCAAGCACGTTCCCAACTACGCAGTGGCGGGGCAATAAGTGGCGCAGGTAGGCCTGAGCGACTTGCCACGCCCCACGCTACATACCTCGCGCCTCGTGGCGAGCGACCTACCCCCCCCCAGGTTCCGCCCCGGGGCGCTTACGTCGCTTTCGCCTGTGGCAAAAGTGGAATGCTGAACATCGTGCCAGCGCTTCAGCTAGGTCCGCTGTTGCCCACTGCTCAGAAAAGACACTAACTTGAGAGCATCTACAATGGCAGCTCGGAAGACGCTCACTAAAGCTCCCTCGAAGTCGCCAATACGCCGATCTTCGGCGGTGCAGGGGCTTGTCCTCCTGGATGCTACTCAGCGCGAGAAGTTCGCTCGGTTTTCGTTTTGCGTGGATCTGGCGTTGCCCAAGGCACACTTTGCGAAGCTCTTCGGACGTGGAACGGAGCAAGAGGGCCCCCTTTTTGCGGGCACCGTCAGGACGGATACCGAAGCGGCTGTTATCATTACAAGGTTGCCAGAGCATCGGGTTCACATCACGTTCGAGTTCCGAAAGGGGAAGACGGCGCCTTTTCCAAAAATGCCAGGATCGACAATCGGCGCCAAGCTACACGCCGTTGCCCTTCACGCTATGGCGATCCACCTGGTGCACGTTTCGTATGCATCGCATTTTCACTTGGCCGGCGACGATGATTTCTTCGAGAAGCCCTTCAAGGTGGGCTCCCGCGAGCTCTATCGAGGAACGACGTCAGTAACCTATAACGACAAACCGATGGGGCAAAAGCCTGACTACACGCTGCGGATCACTCAGACGCCGGACCATGTGGAGCACTCCGAATCCCACCGACGGCGCGAAAAGGTTGGTTCGCTGGACGAGGCGAGGGACTTGGCGTTTAGCCTGAGCCTAAACAGAGGGAGCGGTTAAGTGATGTACGAGGAACGGCTTGCGGATAACGAGTTTCATGGCTGGGCCAAGGAAGCCTGGACTGTTGCGCCCCTCCATGGAGCGCCCGCACGTCGCTCGCGGAAGCGCGGTCCGCCGAAGCTTGACGCGGAAATCGACGCCATCGTGCGCCAAACGAAGGAGCGCATTCAGCTGGTGGAGAAGGCCGCTCTTCTCCAATTGGAGGTCCTGCAACTCGCTGAGCAGCTGCGCGCAATTCGGAAGTACCAAACAGTGGACCTCGAGATGCGCATCCAAGCGTTGGAGGCCAAGACCGTGAACTGGAAGCCTGTAGAGGTCGCCCTCAAGGAGTTGAGTTCCGCTGAGCTGCGCAAACAGGTTCTCGAATACTACAGGGCACACTCTGAGGAGAGCTTGTACCCGTCGGATGTGGCCGGGGCGCTTTCTGTGGACGCGTTGGCTGTATTCGAGATGACAAACGTTCTCGTTGGCGAGGGCGTGCTCAAGTGAAGGCTATAGAGGCCCCCCACGACGTTAAGTGGCATCAGGCTAACGACGGACTCATTGGCGAACGCGTCGTCGTGCAATGCCGCAAGATCGGCTCGAACGAGGTCGTGAATCTTTCGGGCAGACACAAGGCGTCGCAATTGATCGCGAAAGACAACGTTCGAGCCTGGATCGAACTGCCCAGGCGCGTTGCTAAGCCGTAGAGATCGGCCATTGGCCCCGGCGTGAGGAAATTGACAGGGGGTGGGCAATTGGGGGTTCCCCTCTTAATGCCGATGGCGTTACACTCAATTCTCAATGGTCGAACGAAAGCGACAAAGCAACCTGAACGTCCGATTGCTGGAAGAGGAACACCGGATGCTCGACGTGCTCTCGGAACACGAGGGACTGAGCGTTAGCGACTGGGTTCGTCAGACGGTGCGTGCGGCGTACAGGAAGCTCGTTGGAGACGCAAAGCCAAAAGTTAACCCGAAACGCTAGTCAGTGGGCCCGCGCTGTTAGTAGCAGCCGAGCCGCCATCCCACCTCCGCGCTTTCATCTGGTGCGCTATTTTGGCGTCCTCTCAAGCCACTCCAAGTTCCGCTCCGAAGTAGTCCCCAAGGCGCCACAGGATTCTACCGCTTTCAAGCCGCCTCCGGCCTCGGGCGACCAGCTTGAGTTCCCCCAGCTCAGCCCCCAAACTGCCGACGCTCGCCCTTCCAGTAAGCGTTGGGCCTGGCTGCTGGCTCATGTGTTCCGGGCAGATCTTGATACTTGTGTCCGCTGCGGTGGACCCATGCACTGGCTCGAAGCCGCCACCACCGAACAAGCGGGGACCGCCCTGCTCGCCAAACTTGGGCTTGCTCTTCAGCCTCCGCCGACGCCACCACCGGTTTTGTTCGGGCAGCTCCGGCTCAAGTTCTGTCGAGTTTCTGTTGCTCCGCTTGTTGCCCTCGGGGATGGTGCTCCCTTTGTTGGAAGTGAGCGCCTCAGTGCGGAGATCTATTTGCACCGGTCTCCTGCTGGCTTTTGAGCTCCGCAGTCGCTCGTGTTCAGCGCTGCCTGGGCTTCGTTGACGTGGTTCGGAGGGTCCAGAGCGCCTTCGGCTGGATGGCCTGCTCTTGGCGCTGCTCCTCCTTACCGTCCGACTGTCAGTTCGAATGTCTTATGCTCCGCACCTCGCGAGGCAGGGTTTCGAGGAGCCAGGCGCCTTCCCAGCTTTTGGCGCCGCGCTTGGATTCTGTATCGGGAGGATCCACTCCGAGCTTGGCTTCGATCTTGGTGCGCAGACGCTGAGGTCGCGGCTCACGAGCGCTGAAACGAGCCTCGAGGAGAACAATTTGCGTTTTGATATCGGCTACGCTGCCCTCAACGCGCGACGCCACGCGCTGTTTCCGTTCCTCGGAGTCGCCCTCGTCAGCCACGGCGTCGACCCCATCCGAATGTTGGCCCAGTCAGCGGCCGAGATGAGCGAATTGTACAGCAATTCGGCGCGCTCAATCTTGGCGTTGGTTTTGATCGGTTGGTCCTGGACCAAGGATTTCGACTTGTCGGCGGGCGAGCTGGTTACTCCGTCGGGTTCGACCGAAGCATTTGGTTCGAGCAAAAGAACGCCGATACTCTCAAGATTGAAGGGCCCACGTATCTGGATAATCCGAAGTCAAGTGTTAACGGCGTCAGCTTGAAGGTGGTTGTTGGCGTGGCGCTGTAGCCGTCCCTTTACTGAACAAACCATTTCGTCTCGGTAATCGCAACCACGAGCTCTCGCAGATCCATTTGATCTGCGAGATGCGTCCGAGCGGTCACGTACTCGATAGCCTCCCGGTCCGGTGTGAGCCAGAGCTCGCGGTAGTGCTGCGAGTCGGTGTCGAAAGTCCGCGCATAAGCGAGCCAATGCGCAGCGTGGCACTGTCGCCCTGCCAAGCTTGAGGAGATGTAGTTCATCCAGTCCACGGCGCCGTTCACGGCGCGAAACCCTCCGGCGTTTCCAGCCGAGTCAGGCAGGCTCACGGGCAACGCTGGCACTTCCGTTCGGGTATCCACAGGAAAGCCGTTCTCAGTGCTGCGAAAACGACCCAGCACATCGAAGTGCTCAAAGGCGTAGCCGGGCTTGCCCGCGAAAACATGGCAGCTCATACATACTGGGTTCGCGTAGAGCTCATCGTAGGCCGTCCGCGTGGTTCCTTGATCGCCGATGGTGGCATTGGCACGAACTCCAGCTGGGGGCACGGGCGAGGAAAAACAATGGGCTGAAGTGACAACACTCAGGCCGCGTTGCGTTGGCGAACCATGACTCGCTGTGGAGCGCGTCATTAAGAAGTACGCCTGAGTGAAGATGCCCTGCCTGTCTTCACCCCGAAAATAATGTTGCGTGAGCTCCCCTGGCGTTGACTGGCGGCCGTAAACAAGATCGAGCGCCGGCGCCGAAAAAGCATAAGGGGCGAGCAAGAGCTCTCGCAGAGTTCCGGTACCTTCGAAAAAGACGTGCTCAATGAAACGTTCGGTCGCAATGCGCGCCGAGTCGAGCAGGAGGGGTGAAAATTCGGGAACCAATTTTGGATCCACATAAGACTCATTCGGCTTACGATTCAAATCCAACCAAGCCATGTAAAATTTCCGAATCCCGCCGCGCGCACGCCGATCGACCAGCATCTCTCTTGCCAGGCAGCCCAGGTTACCTGCGGTGTAAGGACTCAAGCCTCGAACGCGGGCGAGCAGTGGCTCATCGGCCGAGCCTCCCCAGATGAGCTGAGCCATGCGTTCCGCGACCACCGCGGGCAGCTGCGCAACGGCCTCCCCACCTGAGCAGCCCGGTGGCGGCAGCTGAGGCCACGACGCGGGATCAGGCATTGGCATGGACGTAGAGGTTCCACTAGGAGCGGGCCCGGTCGGCGCGGTCGGCGCGGTGCCTGTAGTGCTACCTGTTGGCATCGGACCCAAACCAGTCCCCACCGTGCTGGCGGAGGGGCTGGGCAGGCCATTCGAGCTTCCTGGGTCAACGGGAGTTGAGTCCAAACTGGTAACGCCCCCGCAACTCAAGCACGCCAGCGCGAAAATTCCCATGGCAATGGGTGTCAACCTCAACGTGTGAGTATCGCGCAGGTTCATGCGCGCAAGCGTACTCCTAGTTGCTCGATGTCGCCAACCCTAGAGCTTCCGCCGACATGGGCTTTATGCTGTTAACACTGGAGCGGGCGCCGCCACAATGTACGACATTCACTTAAACCGCTAGGATACGCGCATGACGTACGCCGCTTCTTACGAGCGAGTTCTGGCTCGGACCTACGATTCGGTTTACGGCCTGATCCGCGACCCCTCGGGTGATAGAGCGTTCTACGTCGAACACGCAAAGCAGAGCGGCGGTCCGGTGTTGGAGCTAGGCTGTGGGACGGGTAGGGTGTTGTTGCCCACCGCGCTGACGGGCGTGGCTTGTGTGGGGCTTGAGGCGTCGTCCGAGATGTTGGCGGTGCTGCGTGAGAAAGACCCGCCCGCGAATGTTGAGCTGGTTGGTGGGCGGATGGAAAATTTCGACCTGGGCCAAGGGAGGTTTCGGCTGGTGACGGCACCATTTCGCGCGCTGCAGCACCTGCTCGACGTCGAGGCGCAGCTTGCGACGCTGGAAAACGTCCGACGCCACCTGGCTCCGGGAGGCGCGTTCGTGTTCGACGTTTTCGATCCGAAGCTCGCACGAATGGCAGTCTTGGAGGAGCCAGAGGGCCCGGGGGTGGCATTCTCCCACGACGGCAAGCAGGTGAGGCGTCGAGAGAGTGTGCGGCGTGACCTGACCCGCCAGGTGATGACGGTCACGTTTCGTTACGAGAGCGACGCGGTTGACCTGCAAGGAGTAACGCAGATCGATCTGCGCTGGTATTACCGATACGAGCTTGAGCACCTGCTCGCCCGCGCGGGCTTCGGCGAGCTCGAGTTCTTCGCAGGCTTCGACAAGAGCCCATGGCGCGCCGGGCAGGAAACCGTGGTCGTGGCGCGCGCTCCCGATAGGAGTTAGCCTGGGGCATTTGGGGTGGCCGCCCGCCATCGAAAGCTGTATCTTATTGAACCTAAGTATCAGAAATCTCAAAGGCTTGAGCTCGGGTGCCCTCCTGCTAGCGTTGGGGGCGGGTTGCGATCAAACGGACGAGGGCGAGATGGCTGCAAGTGTATTCCGGATACCTTGGCCATTCCATTAGTGTGCAGTGGACAAATCCCGAAATGATCGACTTGTGGCAAGTGGGGTAAGGCTCCCCGAGCGATACGTTGCGTTGGCCGTCTCAGCCTACGACCAAAGGATGTTAATCGAGAGCGCGGATCTAAACGAGCGTCCCTTCGACCATCAGCGAACCATTGTTCCGAAGCTCCCGCAGTTCTTCGATCACCGTCCGCCAATAGCGGCGATCTGCTTGACGGATTCGAGAGGCCCGCTGTTGCTGCCAGGCATCAATCTCATCCTCAAGCTCTGGGGGCCAATCGGACTCAGACTGGTTGGCGTCGAGTGCCCGTGCCAACAGGGGAGAAAGCATCAAATCGGCAAGCTCTGCTCCGTAGCGCAACATCAAGCGTCGCAGCTCGCCCACAGTGAACACATTGTCAATTGCCCAAAGGCAGTCTTCGGGAGTCGGATTCGGTTTTTCGCTGAGGAATGCGAGCGCTAATCGGGAGATGATGGGATAGTCCTCAGGTCGCTGCGTTTTCTTGATCTCGACCAAGGCTTGAATCCCAATGACGGGGATGCTGCCCCAGGCGGTCTGAAAGACTCGGCCCTACTGAGTGGCTTCGACAAATGACGTGAAGCGCGGAGGGCGGCCCATCATGTCTAGGAAAGTGCTGGGTTCCTTCCCAGAACAGCAAGGGGGTCTCCCGAAGTTCGTGGTGCGTGAGTTCGAGGAGTACTTGCGCTGCGGGCTCTTATCCGCAGGCAGCGTGCACCTCGTGTGTCGCAGCTGCGGCCACTCGCAACGCGTAGCTCTCTCCTGAAAACGCCGCGGCTTCTGCCCCTCCTGCCTGGGGCGACGCATGGCCGACACCACATGGAGCAGCACGTGTTGCCGCGCGTACCCATGCGTCACTGGATTTGCTCCTTGCCCTGGGGCTTGCGTGCGTTGCTCGGCTATGACCGCGTCCTCGCGGCGCTGGTCGTGAGTGCCTTCGCGCACGAGCTCGACCGTTCGCTCTGCAAAAGAGCCAAACCCATTCTCGACCTCCCAAGCGTTGCCGACGCCCACACAGGCGCCATCGCCGCTGTGCAGAGAACTGTCAGCGCACTCCGACTCAACGTGCACTTCCATGTTCTCGCCTTAGACGGCGTCTATGTCAGGACGATACCAATGACGCTCTCGTCTTTCATACTCTTCCAACGTCTACCCATGCCGAAGTCGCCGACATCGCCCGCCGCGCGGTACAACGCATCGAGAAAATCCTCCGAGCACACAGCCGCTCCCTCGACCCGGCAATGCAAGACGACGAGCCGCCCAAGCTGTGTTCGGATGAGCCCGGTCTTGCCGCCTGCTATGCCGCTGCGGCACGCGGAGTAGCGGCTTCTGGGGACCCGCGCCGGCCAAGCCCCACTCCGTTTGCTCGTCTCGCCCGCACCGGCTGTCTGCGAAATTCACGACGAAAACGACCCCGTCGCTGAAGTCCGCGGCGTTAATCTCCATGCTCGCCAATGCGTCGATGGCCGTGACCGTCGCCAGCTGGAGCGCCTTTGCAGGTATATCACGCGCCCTCCGCTTGCTCAGGACCGCCTCGAGCTTCGCCCCGATGGCAAAGCTCGAGCTCACTCTCAAGAACGTCTGGAAAGACGGCACCCGCGCCATTCTGCTTCCGCCTCGCGACCTCATCATCCGCCTCATCGCAGCTATCCC
>ENA-ORBV01001076-ORBV01001076.1-microbial-mat-metagenome-genome-assembly--contig:-NODE-1076-length-62356-cov-17.915445_pt1 | contig 62356 bp, 52 predicted proteins | sample MGYA00237777_ERZ505514 | MGnify/ENA primary metagenome ERZ505514 (study PRJEB26160, sample SAMN06269048) | microbial mat metagenome | isolation source: Oligotrophic lake microbial mat | place...
TGATAAAACTATATTCATAACCTATTTGGATATTGTTGATACTACATTAAGAGTGTTTATGAAATACTTAGAAAGCAGAAACAGTTGGTCTATTGAAGAAATATAAATTCAATCTGTTCAAAAAGGCAAATTCCTCGTTGCTCTGCGGCGGTCACTGGTCATCTAATTAGTGATAGAGCCATAATACCGCCGATTCAAAAATCTAAAGTTATAAATAACTCACTGACTGCAACCTGAAAATTTAAGATTACATCTTCCCCATCCAAAACATCATCACCTCTCAATAAGCGATCGGGTTGAGGGCTATGGTAAACCAGTACATATCTTTCGTCAGGATGGATTACCCATAGCAATCGCGTTCCACTTTCAAAATATTCCTCGATCTTGTTGTGAATCTCCTCAAAAGTATTACCGGGAGAAATGATCTCCACAACCAGATCAGGCGCACCATCAAAAAAACCTTTAGGTAATCGCTTCAGACCGACTAATTTCTCCTTACTCACAAAAGAAATATCAGGCGATCGCTTATTGCCTCCCTTCATCTTAAAGGCAGTACTAGAGTCGCAAGCAACCCCCAGCTTATGTTGGCGTACAAAAATTTCGATGAGACCACCTAGGAATATACCGATATTCCCATGTTCCATGCCAGAATTGCCCACGTTTACTAACTCTCCATCGATAACTTCATAACGATCGCCATCATCAGGTAAAGCCATAAACTCTTCGTCAGTCAATACCTTAGAATCAATTCTCTCTACAGTGACAGTCATAGCTCTTTAAGTCTCTTTAAATTAGATAAGGTGATTTGTTTATGGAATTAGTCCTATATTTTTTGGATTCTTTTTACTCAGTTTATTACTAATTCTAGACAATCCCCCTTAATATTTGGCGAAGATTCAGAAGAAGTTGAAAGTATCTATACATGTAAGACCTCAATAAACGCTGAGAGCAAAAAATATGGCTATGACAAAGCCCGTCAATGAATATACGAATCAAGATATTTTCCCAAAAAAGGCTAGCTAGGTGGGAGCGGGAATCTTCTTAGCCGCTTTAGCCCGAATCAGATCGGGTAAAGAAAGTACTTGGAGATCATTATGCAATCTAGATGCAATATAGTCCCAAAATGAAACCCCTAATTTACGACAAGTTTTTTTCAAACCGATGAAAGTATCTCTAGCCTTTCGCCCTAGCTCAGAACGAGTTCCACCACTAATTTTTCGACGAGTAACATATTCTCTAATATCAGTTTCTGCGGCATTATTATGCAAGGGAAATGCTGGACAATCCAGTACCTGTAATAGTTCAACCTTATGATTTCTGATTTGATTAAGGACATCATTGAGCAGCCCATGACAGATATAACAGCGCCCAAATATTTGGTCGAATTTACGCTGTAGATTCAGTGAATTCTCAGAACTAGGATACTGTTGATATTGTTTTAATTCTTGATAGTATTCCCACAACAATCCTTGCATGTCACTAATATTCTCTCGTTCGCGAGCGGTATTACCCTCTAATTTTCTCAAGCCCCTCTCAATATGAACCCAACATAATCCATGCTTCATAATATTGAATTGTCCTGCGCCATCGCTGAGGATTCTCAATGGTTCACTTCTTCCTGCTATTGTCAAACCACCTAATAGTGCAGCTTCACTCACTATTCTTACTGTTTTTACACTCACTATTCCCTTCGATAATAGGTAGTTGTACCAGTCTTCTTTCGTAGTTGCTAATAGCTCATCTGAAAAAATTATTTGCTCTTGATGTTTCTTCGGAATCTGATAGTTTTCCAAATACGCTTTAGCCTCTTCATTCAATACATATTTTTTCGCTCCCGCTTGCAATATTTCTAGAAAGTTTTCGCGACTCTTAGCGTTACTGCTATGGAAATAAGCAAAGTCATCATTCCCAATCACTGTGCAGTATCCATTCTTGCCATTGTGTCTTGCTCCTGTATCATCGGTGTGAATATATGTTGCTGTTTCTAGCCCTGCTTTCAATACCTCATGTTGTTCCTCCTCAAATATTTGATGTTCTTCATTTAATAACCGATTTATCTGTCCTGCTGATATGTCTATCCCCCATTCTCGCAGTTGCTCGTAAATTAATGGCTGCGGTACTCTGCATTGATAGTGCTGATACATTACATAACACACCAATCCTGGTCCATAATGTCGACCTTGATATTCTTTGGGTAATTCTCCTACTACTGTTTTTCCCTCTACTGTGATGTACTCCGCTAGCTGATATCGGATGTTATAACGCTTAATTATTAGCTCTTGTACGTCATAGTTTCGATAGCCGTTGAATTTCGCATTGTCAGGAATCCTTTCGGGTTCAATTATTATTTCTTCGTCGATCTCAACGCTACTTTTTTTGCTTTTTTTCTCTGAACCCGCTCTTTTTTCTTCTTCTGATTCTTCCGACTCAGGCTGGTTCAGCAGACTAGCACTTAGTCTCGGCTTCCCTTTTAGTTTCTTCTTCGCCCTTAATTCCGCTTCTAGCTGTTCTATTCTTTCTTTCTGATTTGATAGTTGCTTCGATAGTTTGTCTATTAACTTTCTCTGTTCTTCTACCAGCCGACGTAAACCTTCTACCTCTGTGACTGGGGTATTTGTTTCGACTAGGTTAGTGTTGCTGTTAATACTCATCTCTTTCTTAAACCAGATTTGGCAACTTTTGGCAACCCCCTATTTTACCAGTGGTTATTGAGACGTTACGATATTGGTTAGTGTCATTAATTATTCGCCACGTGTATTTTGAAATTTTGAAATGCTTTCGCTGTAAGGCTTAACAAAGTGAAATTTTGCTGGCGGCGAAAAGATAAAGACACTAACGATATTGGAAATGCTGAAATTTTAGGAGGCGAGAGATGCCCCAAACAGATTTAATCGGACGCTTTGAGGAACGCCAGTTTCCAGAGTTTCGTAATGCCACGATTGATACCTTGAACTGGGGCAGCAAACGGCATCATATTCCCATCCTGCTCGAAATTGATGTGACAGCCGCACGGGATGCCATTCGCGACCTGAAGAAGACGGGTCAACGGGTCAGTTTTACAGGCTGGGTTGTGAAGTGTCTGGCTCAGGCCGTCAGCGAACACAAGTTCATCCATTCACTTCGTCAGGGAAAACGGCGGTTAGTGATTTTTGATGATGTCGATGTGACGATTATTGTGGAACGCGCGGTTCCCGGTGCAGGCGAGATGCTGCCAATGCCCTACATTATTCGGAAAGCGAACGAGAAAACGGTAGTTACCATCCACTCAGAAATCCGTACCGCGCAACAACAACCCGTAGTTGCAGGAGAAGTTCAAATTGCCTCAACTCGCGCAGCTTGGTTGACCAACCTCTTTTCGATCTTGCCCCAGTTTGTGCGAGATCTGTTCTTCTGGCGACCCCTGTTTCGCGACCCATTTCTGATCAAGCGCATAATGGGTACTGTCTCAGTTACCTCGCTAGCAATGGCAGGGCAAAGCGGGATGAGTTGGGGCATTCCCATCGGGATTCATCCCTTAATTGTGGCGGTAGGGGCGATCGCCAAACGACCGGGAATTGTGGACGAGCAGATTGTTATTCGTGAATACGTGGGACTGACAGTGATGTTTGACCACGATGTGACGGACGGTGCACCAGTAGCGCGTTTTATTCGGCGATTGGAGGAATTGATGACCGATGGATATGGATTGAGAGAAGCACAAGAGATGGATACCGACGGCAAGCCCTTCAAGATAAATTGATCAAATATTATGAAAACAATTTTCACATTGATTCTGGCAATTCACGGACTCATTCATCTAATGGGTTTTGCCAAAGCATTTGGCTATGGCAATCTGACACAACTGACTACAGAAATTTCTAAGCTGATCGGTATCCTGTGGCTAATAACAGCAGGATTGTTTATCGTTACTACTGGTTTATTCTTGTTACGAAAAGATGAATGGTCGATTGCGGGAATTATTGCTGTGATTATTTCCCAGTTCCTAATTTTTACGGTTTGGCAAGATGCCAAATTTGGCACCCTTGCTAATGTCATTATTCTAGTTGTTGCGGTATTGAGCTTCGGCATCAGTAATTTTGAACATAGCTATCAACAAGATGTTCGTGCAAATCTGAAACGGACTCAAGCATTACCGACAGAAATGTTGACCGAAGCAGATCTTAAACTTTTGCCAGAGCCAGTACAACGCTACCTCAGATATGTGGGCGTAGTGAATAAACCTAAAGTCAAGAATGTCCGCATTGTATTCGATGGCAAAATGCGCGATCAAGGCAAAGATTATTTCCCATTCCGAGCGGAGCAATACAACTTCTTTGATCAGCCGACTCGGCTGTTTTTCATGAAAGGCAAGATGTTTGGGATCACTGTTCCCGGCTATCACAGATACAGCAATGCCAAAGCAACGATGGATATAAGGTTATTTGGGTTGTTTCCGATCGTCCAGCAATCTGGCGAAATCATGGATAAAACAGAAACGGTGACGCTGTTTAATGATATGTGCCTGATGGTTCCAGCAACATTGATTGACAAACGGATTCTATGGCAGGCGATTGATCGTAATTCTACCCAAGCGAGCTTTACTAATCAAGGGATTACGATCACAGCTACTCTCTATTTTAACGAACAGGGACAACTGATTAATTTCCTGTCGAACGATCGGACGGCAATATCTGACATGAAACAGTATCCATTCTCTACACCAATTTCTGATTATCGAAACATTAATGGTATCAATGTGATGACCCGTGGTGATGCGATTTGGCATTATCCCGATGGAGAATTTACGTACGGAAAATTCTTACTTAAAGACATTGAATATAATTCAGATAAACTGGTCAATGATTCTTAATCATAAACCTAGGAGAGCCAATGATTTGCGCCACATACACATTGAAAAGCAAATTGTAATTTTTAGTTAAGGATTGAGGCAATCATGGTGATGATGATTTTGGTCGTTTTATTTCTATTACTTACAGGACTTATTGTCTTGCAAATGAATAGCAATGGAAAGCCAAAACCCTATTTAGGTGAAGATGAAAAAGTATTGCCGAACAGCATTTCCGAAAAAGGTTTTGTTGACATCAACGGCGGAAGACTTGGTTTCTTTATCAAAGGGAAAAACCTGAAGAACCCAGTCTTGCTCTATCTACATGGAGGAATGCCCGACTATTTTCTTACTAAAAAATACCCAACAGGACTAGACGACATATTCACTGTTATGTGGTTTGAACAACGCGGGGCTGGGCTTTCCTATGCCGCAAGATACAAAGATAGAGAAATCAACATTGATGATTTGATTTCTGACACGAAGGAAATTACCAATTATCTAAGCGATCGATTTGCTCAAAACAAAATCTACTTAATGGCTCACTCAGGTGGGTCATATCTTGGTATTAAGACAATCACAAAATATCCTGAACTCTATGCTGCCTATATTGGGGTCGGTCAGATATCTTTCCAAAAACTGTCTGAGCAGAAAGCTTATGACTACATTATTGAACAATATAAAAACAATCCAAAGAGAAGGAAAGTATTCGAGATACTAGCGAGAAACCTTGTCACGATAACCGAACCATTGCCATTGGCATATACAAGAGTAAGGGACTATGCAATGCATGACTTGGGTATTGGTACAATGCACAACATGAAGGATGTCGCAACTGGTATTTTTATTCCATCCCTGCTTTTCAAAGAATATAGCTTAAACTCGATGTTCAAGTTTTTTAAGTCTACGCTATGAGGATATAGTAAGCGATGAAGAAATAGTTTAGGTGCATGTGATGTGGCTCAGCGAACCCTTACCGTTCATCCAAGGTTTTATTGGTGATTTAAACGAAGGTTTGCGCGTGCACAACCCGAATATGAAGCTGAGCAAGATTCAGCAGAGTTGGCTAGGCTTTTGTCTGATGGGGATAATTCTGAGTAACAGTATATGCTGGGCGAGATTTGAGCGCTTGAGCTTTGGCAAATACAAAACTGCTGCTTTATCGTGGATGTTTCGTAAATCTAAGATACCTTGGGCACTCATGCTACAGATTGGGGTTGGACTAATCTTGAAACGGTATGGAATTACTGAAGGTGTACTCGTCACAGATGACTCAGATCATCAGCGTAGTAAAAAGACTCCGAAGCTATTTAGAACGCACAAAATCAAAGACAAGAGCAGTGGCGGCTATATCAACAGCAATTGCAAATTCAAAAATTAGGAAGAATTGTTAGCAGGAGAAGAGTCAGAGAGCATAAAGTCAATTAAATGCTGCCAACTATCAAACAGCAGGAACTTGGTGAGACAGAGAATATCTTGGAAGAAACCTTTACGAGTGCCACGTTTTAGTCTAATTTGCTGATAAGCCGAATCAACGAGATGTAAGACTGTGTGAAACAAGAATGCCAAAAGATTAAGAGTTAGTAGAGTCGAAGCCAAATGGTCATGACCATGCCCAAAATTATGCTCCAAATGATAACCCTTAGTTTTTAAAACATTGTGATTTTCATTTTCAGTCTTCCAACGACATCTACCAGCTTTAACCACAAGAGGGACAGTATCGTCAGTGAGCTCATGATTAGTAATGAAAGTATTTCGGTAAAGCAATTTGCCGTCAGCTTCACGAGTGAGAATGAGTTCACACCAGTTCACATTTAAGGCAGGTTGAGCATCTCGAATTGGAATCTGATTGACATAACGAAAACTGTAAATTTCTTGAGAGCGTTTATGCCATTGACGAATTTCTAAGGTTTTGACATCTCCAGATTTTTCAAGGTAGTCTAACCAGTCATAGAGCGCAGGGTGAGACTCTGGTAGACAAGTGAAAACGAAGTTGATGCCATGGTCTAAGCACTCTTGGCACATCGGTTGATGGCTATAGAGGTCATCACCCAAAAGCGTGATTGGTTGTCCAGTAAATTCCTGACCATGACTGTTGATCCACCTTTTAGCTGCCGCTACCTCACAATCCTGTTTTTCATGACCATCTTGAGGCGTGATAAATTCTGGGGCTAAACTTATCACCTGAGTCTGCTCTGGACAGACGATTACAGGCAGGATAGCGTTGTGCGAATAAGTCACTCTGCCATTCTTATGCTTACGGCTAGAGCATTGCTCACAGTGGATCTTCTCAGAACTAAAGTACTGGGTTCCGTCTAGGGCGATCAGCAATCCTCCCAGATATTCAAACGGTTTTAGATATCCTTCTCGTCGTAATCCTTGGTAGACTCGACCAAATATCCCGTATAATTCCTTTGCCGCGATTTTGTCTATAACGTTACGCATTTGCAACATTGTGGGAATTTGCTCTAATCCAAATAAGGTTTGGGCGTTGTCCCGTCCTCGTCTGCTTTGCATTTGGCGTTGATGTTCTAGAAATGACTCGCATTGCATGAAAAATACCGAAAATGAAGCTAGTACTACGTCCTTTAAACTGTAGCGTTTACCATTGCTAGCTTGGCGTGGGTCTTTTGTCTCCTTGATTGCTTGGTGTAAAAATCCCAGTAATACACCAAAACTCAGCTTCATTGCTTCCATAAGAGTTACCCAGAACTTATACCTTTTATCTTCTGGGATCTCTATTACCTTGTCAAAATTTGAATTTGCAATTGCTGGTGTCGGGAGGATGTCACGCTGGATAATCACACTTCATTATAGAATTGTTACAATAGTTAAAGCTGAACAATTCACTAGAGGATAAACACAATGGCATTTGAGCTTCCATCATTGCCCTACGCTCAAGACGCTCTGGAGTCATCAGGGATGTCGGCACGCACACTTGAGTACCACTACGGCAAGCATCATGCCGCTTACGTTGCTGCCCTCAACAATCTGGTCAAAGACACAGAACTAGCTGACAAAACACTTGAAGAAATCATCAAAGTCACGTACAAAGATACCCCCAAAGCTGGAATCTTCAACAACGCCGCTCAAGTCTGGAATCACACCTTTTACTGGAACGGAATCAAACCCAACGGTGGTGGCACTCCCACTGGCGATCTAGCCGCAAAAATTGATGCTAGCTTCGGTAGCTTAGACAAATTCAAAGAAGAGTTTAAAGCTGCTGGGGCAACCCAATTTGGTAGTGGTTGGGCTTGGCTGATCAAAGACGGCAACATGCTAAAAATTGCTAAGTCACCTAACGCCGAAAACCCGATCGCATACGGGCAGATTCCTCTGCTCACAATGGATGTCTGGGAACATGCTTACTACCTAGACTTTCAAAACAGCCGCCCTAACTTCATGCAAAACTATGTCGATCACCTAATCAACTGGGATTTTGTCGCGCATAATCTCGCTGCTGCTTAGTAGCAATCCAGATAGACAATACAAATAAAAAGGACAGGCTTACAGCCTGTCCTTTTTTGTGATTTTGACTGATAATACCTAAACTTTTGCTAGCAATAGTTCTTTCAGTGGTGACCAAGTAACCTCTCTACCACTGCCAACTTCAATCACAATTTTGACTCTTGCATCTTGACCAGGTAACTGGCTAATCACGTTTAACTCTTCTCTAGAGAGAAACTTGCCTTCACCCAGCCAGACTACTAAACCTTTTGATTTGGCAGGTAAACTAGCCAGCCGCAATTGAATCTGAGGTGGAATAAAATAAGTTCTGATTGCTGTCTTACCCAAGTGAGCCGGTCTAACACCATGTACTCCTGTCAGATAGCTAGAAACATCACCCAAACCACGCGCACTTATATTCAGCACATCGTAGCCAGCAGCTCGAACTCGGCGCTGATATCGTCCCTCATAGCCGCCCTCTGGCGGTGTATACATCGCCAAAGCACCAGCTTTTTCTAAATCTTGAACAATTTTGTTACCTGCAATCAGTGGCATATTTAGTAATTTTTTCTAAAGAATCTTAGTGGCAGAACTAATCTAGGACTAAACATAAATATCAGGCAATGGGACTGGGCGGATTTGAACCGCCGACCTAGCGCTTAGGAGGCACTTGCTCTATCCAACTGAGCCACAGCCCCATCTTGCCCGATCGAGACCTGAATCTCAAACTCAAGTATAGAGCCTCCAATGCCCCAGAACCATTCAAATTTCCATTCGATCGCCTGAACAATACTCTATGATTTTGATCCACCCAAATGTTGATTTGCAGATCATGCAAATCAACATTTGGGACTGGTTCCGTTGGATGAGATAAATAACTCAAAACACTTGAAATATATAGGTCACAGCCATTTTGGGGATAAGCCACCAAAATCCTTACCCTAAAAGGGTTTCATCGATTATTCCCATGCAACGGAACCAGTGCCGATCTCAACTATGTTAGTTATTTGCCATCAAATGACTTACCTTGCGGAGATTTTTCTTATGTTTTGCAGATTCAGCCAGCCCACACCGAGCATCACCAGAAATACGCCGACAAGCTGAGAGATATCTAATCGATCGCCCACGATCGAGAAAGCTAAGAGAGTGGTTAAAACTGGTCCGATCGCGCTAATTAATGATGACTGTGCCGCTCCCAAGAGCTGAATCCCAAAATTGGTAAATAGATAGCCACCGATTGTTGTCAGGGCAATTAAAATACACATGAAGAATAAGCTAGGGGTCATGAGCAGTAATGAAGGCGCGAAGAATGGAATAGTCAGGCAAGCTAAAGCGAAGATTAAAGTGAAGTTAATTGCCGTAAAGGAAACAGGATTGATTTCTTTGAAACACGCGCCCGAAACTATGACATAACAGGCAAACGTCACACCAGAAGTAATTGCGGCGATCGTGCCACCGATGTCTGGTTGGGCGGTGACTCTACCAAATAGATTAATCGTTAAGATGATGCCAAGATAAATCACGGCAATATCCAACCAGCATTGCCAACTGGGTCGATCGCCATACAGGAACCAGGCTAATAAAACTGTGATTGTGGGAAAGACAAAAAATAATGTCGTGACTAGAGCGGGTTTGATCAGAGATAGAGAAATAATAATTGAGACAAAAGAAACAAATAGCAACATTGCAGAGACAGCAACTCTGGCAAGGAGACCCCGCTTTTTGGGATTGAGCAGTTGTTGCACATCTTTTTCCAGAAGTCCCGATCGAAGGCGACTGGCAATCAACCACATAAAAGGTGTCACCAATAGCATTCTGATCCATAGCAGCATCAGGGAGTTGCTGATTCCAATATCAATCAGACCGCTAAATTTGAAACTACCAAAGATCATTAAGTCTTTGGCAAAGATAATCCGAAAGAACACGTTTTGCAGCGATAAGACTACCGAAGCCAACATCACATAGATAAATCCCTTCAGTGTCTTGCTGGGTTCAGTCTGATTCGCAGGATGAATGGGCTTGACAATTGTAGTTTTTGGTTGAAATGCTTGCAGATCTCGATCGAAGGCAAGATTACCATTTGTGTATCCATTCGCTTGAGGCATCGTCTGGCTCTGTGTCTGGCTCTGTCCCATAGTTTGAGCAGAGTATGAGCCATTTGGGACTTGAGTTGAAGTCCGATCCAACTGCGTGTTCAGTTTTTCGACTAGAGCCGCTAGTAGCATTTCTCCTTGCTGTCTCTGACTATGCATTCGCAGCATTTGCCGATCGAGGTCTTGCTGATAGCTGTCAATATCGCGCTGTAAAGCTTGAAAAGTCGTCCTGAGTGTGCCATCAAGATTCAGTATCAGGTGATCGAAAGTATCGGAATATTCAGTTGAGGCCTTTGACTCAGATGCATTGAGATTAGCTCTGAGGTGAACAGCGATTGCTTGAGCTAGTTGCTCGATCCACTGTTGGCGTTGAATTTCCTGTTGATTTAGTCCTTGCTGGGTGACGAGTTGCACCTCGACTTCATTTCTTTGGAGTTGCAACCGTTTAATGTCATCAGTCAGGGAATTTTTTTGGGCTTGCAAAGTCACGATTTCGCGGCTCAGCTTCCCCAGCAAATTAGCACGCAAATCTGCCAGATCCCTCTTGATGCCTGCAAGCTCTTGATCGTATGGAGTAGTGGCGGGATCTTTCATGGACTTAACAATTTGCCTGATTTAGATCTTCTGAACTTGACAACTAGCTAAAGGTAATACCATGTTTTGCAACTTTTTGTCGGTTATTTTAAATGCTCGATCGACTAGGGTGAATTAACCGATCGCCAGTGGGCTGGAAATATTGCTATATATGCCTTCTAACATCAATCCATATTCCAATCCTTCGATTAAGGCTTGATAGGATGCGGCGATGATATTTTCCGATACTCCCACTGTAGTCCACCTTTGTGTCCCATTACTGGACTCGATCAAAACGCGGGTCTTAGCGGCTGTACCTGAGTCGCTGTTGAGGATACGGACTTTGTAGTCAGTGAGATAAAACCGAGCGATTGCAGGGTAAAACTCGACTAAGGCTTTGCGAAGGGCTTTATCCAGAGCCGATACTGGCCCATTACCCTCGGCGGCGGTGAGCTGCTCTGCACCATTGACGGAGAGCTTTACCGTTGCTTGGGCGTAAACTTCACCTTGGGGATTGGCATCACAGTCCACGCGAAACCCGCTCAGTTTGAATACATTGGGGCGATGTCCTAACGCATCTCGCATCAGCAATTCAAAGCTCGCCTCTGCCGCTTCAAATTGGAAGCCTACCTGCTCTAGATCCTTCATTTTTTGCAAAATCTGGCGACAGGCAACATCGTCTTTTTGGAGGTTAATCCCGAATGATTCGGCTTTAGAAAGCACATTGCTCAGCCCTGCTTGCTCCGAAATCACGATCCGTCGCAAATTACCCACGCTGTCGGGAGGAATATGTTCGTAGATTTTGGGATTGCGTTGTACGGCACTGACATGGAGTCCACCCTTATGCGCGAAAGCCGACAAACCCACAAACGGAGCATGATCGTCAGGGGCTAAATTCACAATTTCGCTGATCTGGCGCGAGGTTTCGGTGAGCTGACTGAGTTGCTCGGCGGTGACGCATTGCCGCCCCATCTTGAGCTGAAAGTTTGGCATTAAGGTACAGAGATTCGCATTGCCGCAACGTTCGCCATAGCCATTGATCGTGCCCTGCACCATCGTTGCACCATGCTGAACCGCCGCGATCGAATTAGCCACCGCTAAACCCGAATCATTGTGAGTATGGATGCCAATCTGGATCGCGCCGCCGTGATTTGACAACCGATCTGATAACCGCTCTCTGACTTCACGCACAATTTGCCCAATCCGATCGGGTAAAGTGCCGCCATTCGTGTCGCAAAGTACTAACCACTCTGCGCCTGCGTCGATCGCTGTTTTTAGAGTTTCGATCGCATACTCAGGATTATCCTTGTAGCCATCAAACCAATGTTCGGCATCGTAAATAATCTGTCGATCTCGACTGTGTAAATATTCGATCGTGTCGGAGATCATCTCTAGATTTTGCGCCAGAGTCGTGCGGAGTCCCTCGGTGATGCTCAAATCCCAAGACTTGCCCACGATCGTAATCCAGCGCGTCCCTGCTGCCACGATTGGCACTAGCATCGGGTCTTCGTTGGCTTTAATCCCAGGTCTGCGGGTCGAACAAAAAGCGACTAACTTGGCATGAGCGAGTGGCTGCTCTTGGATCTGACGAAAAAATTCTCCATCCTTAGGATTCGCGCCTGGCCAGCCGCCTTCGACAAATGCTACGCCTAGGGCATCGAGCTTCCGTGCAATTCTCACCTTGTCTTCGATCGACAAAGATAATCCCTCTCGTTGCGTACCGTCGCGCAGGGTGGTGTCGTAGATCGAGAGCGCAGCGTCTGAAATCAGGGCATTCATATTTTTCCAAGCAATTGCCAGACAGAAATGATTTATCACTTCTGCCTAGCTCAATTTTACCAATGATCCAGCGACTAGCTACTGACTTTCGATCTCTGTGGGCTGAAGGCAAATTTCGCCAAAATTCGATCGCTAATCTGTCCACTAGTTAGCCCAAGCTCGACAAAGGACTGCTCAGGAGAGGCGTGATCGACCAAAACATCAGGTACACCAATGCGTTGCACGGGGACAACAACATCGAGTTCCATCAAAGCTTCGATCAGAGCCGAACCAAATCCTGCCATGATGCAGCCTTCTTCGATCGACACAACTTTACCAATCCGAGCTGCTAAAGGCGCGATCAGATCTGTGTCTAGGGGCTTGGCAAATCTAGCATTGACCACAGTTGCTTGCACACCGTGTTCGACCAAGAGCTCAGCAACTTGCATTGCAGGATAGACCATGGAGCCATATGCCACAATTAGCACGTCATCACCCTGACGCAGGACTTCAGCCTTACCAATCGGTAAAGCTTCCCAACCACTGGATTCGATCGGAACGCCATAACCATTACCACGCGGATATCGCATTGCAATCGGGCCCTTTTCGTACTCGATCCCAGTGACGATCATGCGTTGCATTTCGGCTTCGTCTTTTGGAGCCATCAGCACCATATTGGGAATAGAGCGCAGATAGGCGATGTCATACATCCCCTGATGGGTCGGCCCGTCAGCCCCGACAATACCCGCTCGATCGAGACAGAAAAATACAGGTAGTTTCTGGATGCAAACGTCATGCACGATCTGGTCGAAAGCCCGTTGTAAGAAAGTAGAGTAAATTGCGGCGACAGGTCGCATTCCTTCACACGCTAAACCTGCTGCTACGGTCACGGCGTGCTGTTCGGCAATCCCAACATCGATATATTGGTTGGGAAGCTTGGCTTGGAGTTTATCCAGACCTGTCCCAGTTGCCATGGCCGCCGTAATCCCGATGATCCGTTTGTCTTTTGTGGCTAACTCGATCAGGGTATCGGTAAATACTTTGGAATAGCTGGGTGGCTTGGGTTTGCTCGAAGCAGATGGTTCAGCTTTACCTGTAGTCAAGTTAAAAGAGCCTTGGGCATGGTAGCCCACCTTGTCATCTTCGGCGTAACTGTAGCCCTTGCCCTTGGTCGTGGCAACGTGAACCATGACTGGCCCCTTAAGGTTATGTGCGATATTAAAGGTTTCAATCAGAGCCTTAAGGTTATGCCCATCGATCGGCCCGATGTAAGTAAAGCCCAGTTCTTCAAACACGGCTCCGACTTTATTCGGTACCATCGTCAGGATTTTGATATTGTCCTTAAGTCGCTCCAGTTCTGGCTTAATTGACTCGCCCACGAATGGCAGGTTGCGGAGTTGACCCTCGACATTTTCTTTGATGAATTTCATCGGCTGCGTGAGACGCAGACGGTTGAGGTACTGAGGAATTGCGCCAACGTTGGGCGAGATTGACATCTCATTGTCGTTGAGCACAACTAGCAAATTGGTGTTAGGCAGATGTCCAGCATGGTTGATCGCTTCTAGTGCCATCCCACCTGTGAGCGCACCATCGCCAATTACGGCGACACACTTAAAGTTCTCGCCTTTAGCATCGCGTGCGATCGCCATGCCCAGAGCTGCTGAGATACTAGTTGAAGCGTGACCTGCACCAAAGTGGTCAAACTTACTCTCAGAGCGTTTGAGATAGCCAGCAACGCCATCTTTTTGGCGCAGGGTATGGAAGCTCTCGTATCTGCCTGTAATCAGCTTGTGCGGATATGCCTGATGTCCGACATCCCACACGACTTTATCCACGTCCAGATTCAGGGTCTGATACAAGCCCAGAGTCAGTTCCACGACTCCTAAACCTGGACCTAAATGCCCACCAGTGGCAGCGATCGTTTCTAAATGCTTTTGACGAATCTCTTGAGCAATGGCTTCCAGTTGTGAGATGGACATGCCATGCAACTGATTAGGATGAACAATTTCACTCAGGCGCATAGGGCAAATCTTTTTAATTGGTATATAGATCTAGTCTACTTTTTAGTTGCGAATTGCGATCGATTATCGATCGTAGTTAGATAGTTATGCGATCGAATCACGCGCTCTAATCATGTACAGTACCATCGGGCATTGTCGCTCTAGTTAAGATCGCACCCGCTAAATCGGCACTGCTCAGCTCAGCTCGGGTTAAAAGGGCATCAGTCAGATCGGCATTGATCAAGCTAGTTCTAGCAAGATAGGCATCGATCAGATTTGCCCCGCGCAAATTCGCCCCGCGCAGATTTGCCCGAGCTAAATCGGCTCTAGCTAGCTTGGTATTGCTCAGATTTGCTTTACTTAAGTTGGTTCGAGCAAGTTTGGCATCAGCCATTACCGCATTGTAAAGATTAGCTCCAGTCATTTCAGCATCAGTCAGATCGGCTCGATCGAGCTTGGCATTACTCAGATTGGCATTAATTAGTTTAGCTTCAGTCAAATTGGCTTCTGTCAGAAAGGTTCCAACCAGAACTGCCTCATTCAAATTCGCCCCGCGCAGATTTGCCCCACTGAGTGTAGCTTCGGTCAAGTTTGCCCCGCGTAAGTCAGAGCCTGATAAATTCGCTCCCGTAAAATTGGCTCCCCGCAGATCGGCTTTACGCAGAGCGACACTGACTAAACTTGCCGCCCGTTTCCCCTCTTGGCGCAGATTTGCCCCGCGCAAACAAGCTCCAATCAGGTTTGCGCCGTTGAGCGTAGCATTGCGGAGATCGGCATCGATCAAATTTGCATCCAAGAGGTTAACCAATGACATATTGGCATTGAACAAGGTGGCTCCTGTTAAGGTGGCTCCGTGTAGATCAGCATCACTGAGATTTACCTCACTGAGTGCCGCTTGATTTAAGTTAGCCCCACTTAGCTTTGCCCCTGCTAAACTAGCATTCCGCAAATTAGCGCGAGTTAAATAGGCAAAAGCCAAGTTAGCGCCTTGGAGGTTTGCCTTTGACAGATCGGCTCCGATCAGATCGGCTTTATAGAGATTTGCCCCGCGCAAAAGTGCGCCCTTAAAGTCAGTTTCTCCACCAGAGTAGCGTTTCAGTAGCTCATTTGCATTCATCACTCACCTTGCTCAAGATCGCCAGTAACCGCTAGTCTAAACTACTTACCACCTTTAGGTTTTAAGGATAGTAGAGCCTCAAACTTGTTAGTAGTTGGATCTGGCATGTATGCCGTCACGCCAATGCCACGCACCGTATCGATCAAAGCCTTTGCCTCTGGAGTAATTTCAGCCTTACTTTCGGCAGGCATCATTTTGTCAATTAACGACCAAGTTTTGTCCATGTCCAGATAGAAGTAACCAATATTGGGCTTGTTAAACGAGCTAGTGATGGTTTTAAAAGTCTGGTTGTTTTCGAGTGAGTTGCTAGGCTTGCTTGCCATAATGTTAACCAGTGGACCAACTGTCACAAACAAGCTATCTTGCTCATACCAGCCGTAACCTATCGTAAATCCAGGCGAAGGTGACCATTCGGTCACAGCCACACCTTTAACATCTCTGTTTTGAACTGTTACACTATTTTGCTTGGCAAAATCTTCGAGTTTTTTGATCGTAGCTTCGGCAGTTTTTCGATCGCTGGTTTGCAATGTCATGACTGGACCTGCACCTGCTTGAGCTAGTATGCCCTCACTGTTGGCAATTACGCCGAGCGCAAATTCGCCAGTCATCCAGCCGAAAATATCCTTGTCGAGATCGAGTCCAAAAGGAGGCTGTTTCAAGTTGGCTCTAGTTTCGTCAAGTCCTTTCTGCATATCAGGATTTCTCGCCGCATCCTGCACGATTTGCTTCCATCGAGAATTAATGTCACTACCTGTGACGATCGAGAAAGTTTCAGAGGGGAATTGTGCTAAAGCTTTACTTGAAGCCGCTTTATACTCGAATTTAAAAATCGCTGGGTCGAGTTTAGTAGTAGCTTTAAGCCGCAAACCATCATTGTCAACACCAATTCCCATTGAGATCGATTTAATCGCTTTGAGCTGGGCAATCGACTCGGGCGGTAAGTTTGAATCAGGGTTTAGCTTGGCTAATTGCTCGATCGATTCCGCGAACTTGGGCATATAAAACTGCATCAAGGGATGTTTGAAATCCAAATCACCAGAATTAATCTCGGTCGCCAGCGAAGCTTCGCCCTTGAAGGTGTCGATCGCCTGTTCCACAGATTTGTCTGGTGAAATCACTAGGTAATCGCCTAGTAGGGCGGTGGACATCGGTTCGCCTTTCTTATTTTTGTAGGTAGAGATCTGCACACCCTTGTAATCTTTTTGCTCAGCCTTCCCAGACTTGGCTTTTACCTTTTCGCCAAACTGTGCTGCACTCAGCTTGTCCTTGACTTCTACGACCATCAGCACATTAGGCTTAATTTCTTTGCCAGTTTTGGGTGGGCTAGCCTGCGCTTGGATGCGTCGATCGACTACGAGCGTGAGGCTAGGTTTTACATTGGGATTTAAGCTGGCTTGCTTAGGCGCAGATGGCAAAATTGCTACCATCACATTCCCAGCCCAAGGCTTGATGTCTTTGTCAAAGTCGATCTCAGAGCTAGCTAGTGCGTCTTGCTTGAGCTTGGTGAAAGATGCGTCAAAATATTTTCTAGTTTCGGGGGTTTGAAATTGTTCGAGTTGAGTCCAGTTATTGCTATCAACAGAGATAGAAATAGCCATTAAGGCTTTGCTTGGAACTACTTGAGCATTTCCCAGACCATTATTAGAAGCGGTAAGACTACCTTTACCCAAGTAGAAATAAGCTCCAGCACCACCAGCAACGATCACGGCGGCGCCGATCGCAGGGATTAAAAAATTAGGTTTCCTTTCGGACATGATTTAGTTCAACTCTCAGTAATTACCGTTAATTCATTTTCTAGCTGGACTAGATTGACGATCGCAAATTGCAATTAGTTGCATCCTGCTATCGACCGTAAATAATGTTGTAGCGTTTTAGGAGTTCTAAAACTTCCAAATAACAAAGAGCATATTAGCCCAAGTCTTTCAGTGTTGTCACCATTATGAAGATACAAGATCGTTGCCAAATCGATCGAACCAATCAGGATTTTCATAAAAAATAGGCTTATGCATAACATAAACCTATCTCTTGGGATTTTCAGAATTAACGATTTCTATTCGATCATTTCGTCGTCATCCTCAAAGTCGTCCTCTTCATCATCTTCCTCAATGTCATCATCATCGTCTTCTGCATTGCTGTCATCGACCAGCAGTTCCACGTTGTCATCAACCAGTTCCTCTTTGGCATAACTAACCGTTTCGAGTTGGTAAGTGCGAGCAATATGGTCGTCAATCACAACGTCATCGGCTTCTTCATCAAAAGCGAGGGCTGGATCGTAGCCCAACTCAGCATCAACACTAGAGTTGTCATAGGCATTGAAACCAGTTCCAGCAGGAATCAGGCGACCAATAATCACGTTTTCCTTCAAACCGCGCAGCCAATCTGACTTACCTTCGATCGCCGCTTCAGTTAGAACTCTAGTGGTCTCCTGGAAGCTGGCGGCAGAGATAAAGCTGTCCGTATTCAAACTAGCTTTGGTAATACCCATCAGGATTGGCGTATATTCGGCTGGTTGTCCACCTGTGATTTCCATCGCTTCATTGATCTGCTCCACTTGGTGCAGGTCAACCAGTTCGCCTGGAAGCCTAGTTGTGTCTCCACCATCATCAATCCGCACTTTGGAGGTCATTTGCTTTACAACCACCTCGATGTGTTTATCAGAGATATCAACTCCCTGAGACTGGTACACAGATTGAACGGCTTCCACAAGGAACTCCTGCACCTTCTGTAAACTCAGCAGGGCTGCACTCTTGACCCCATTTTCTTCGCGATAGAAGCGGTAGAAGATATCGAGAATCTCGTGTGGATCGCGAGGTCCATCTGTGAGTGACTCGGCGGCAGTGACCATTTGACCGTCGCTCACGATCAAACTCTGACCAGGATTGATGTTGTAAGGCGTAACTGTACCATCCGCCTCGACAATGTTAACTTCAGGGTTATCATCGTCGGCATCATAAGCAATTTGCAGTTTGCCAGCTTTTTGAGCTAACACACACTTTTCTTTGGGCTTGCGTCCTTCTAGAAGTTCTTCAATCCGAGGCAAGCCTTGAATAATATCTCCAGTTTTGGCGCGTTCAAACACCAGTAATGCAAGAATGTCTCCTCTCTGAACTAGATCGGAGTTTTCAATTTGCAATACCGCACCTGGGGACACGAGATATGGACGACCGATCCGCAAAGAGATCGAGTCAGACTCAACCGAGACGACCTGACCTGAATCATCGACTGTCGCACCCGCACCAATCCCATCGCCAGCTCGTAGCAGATCGCCTGCCTTAACATTAGGACTCCTACATGGAACCGTTACACAGTCTGCATCGGTCACAACTAGCACACGGCGCACTAGTTCCGATCCCTGACGAATTCCTCGGATTTCACCATTTTGTTTACAAATGATTTCGGTGCGAGCTACGACTGCTCCTGGGGCAATTCGATCGCCCTCTTCTACCAGAATGCGCGTCACAGTACTGCCCTGAGTCGGGTCGGCAACGATATCTTGACGGACTGACAGAGATTCTAAAATCACCAGTTGCAGGCGTAAACAGTTGGGATCGACTTCATCTGGGACAAATTCGATATCGGCAGCGAGTTGGAGTGCTTCGGTATCAATTTCCAACATCAGTTGGGTTTTGAGCAGTTCCAGTCCATGCACAGATTTAACTCGTTCGCCATCTTTATACGGCAAGCGCTGTACAGCTCTGAGTTTAATCGATCGACCCGCTTGGTTAACCGATTCCTGGCTAGGTACAACTGGCATGTCAAGCACAGTAAACTCTTCGACGGGACGCAGCAGTAGGGCGGCGGCATCAGGAGTCTCAACAAACTCGATGTAGCGCAGTTCGGTGACGGTCAAATCGGGCAAAACTTCATCGCCTGGGAAGGCAAGTGTGCCATGCTTCTTCATCGCTGATTGCGGGTCGCTTACCAGATGGAGTTCTCCAGGTTTGACCACGATTTCACGCAGAATATCATTTTTCTGAGTGACCTCAACCACACCAGCACTTTGGCTGAAGATGTCTTTGACGACTTCGGTGCCAGCTTCGATGTACTGTCCGTCTTCGACCATCAGCAGTGAAATATCTTTGTTCACTTCATGGGCTTCTTCGGGAATCCACAGCAAAGTACCGCCTTTAACGACTTCAAAGCCTTTTTCTTGCTTCGCTCGACTGCGTTTAGCAACTTCCACGCCAGAATACTTGATGATGCCACCACTATTAGTGTGATAGGTATCGTCAATTAGTTCGGCAACGACCTGATTATTGATCACCTTGGAACCGCGTGCGGCTTTGAGCGAGAACCGCTGACCGCCTTTGGCTTCAAGAATGTAGTGTTCTCGTCCTTGTGAGCTTTCTTCTTCCACTCGCGCTTGATCGAGTACGACTGAAGCTGTAATGATTTCAATTTCACGGCTATTACGACTGTCGATCGGGTTAAGACGGACTGTGCCACCATGCTCGGTTATCAGTCGGGTTTCTGCTAAGACACCGCCTTCTTCGATTCGATCGCCATTCTTCACCACTGGTTCCGCACCTGGGGGCAAGTTATAGACTTCACCCGCAAGCACCCAGATCAAGCCGCCTCTAGGTGCGATGTCACTCGTGTTACCCTGACGGTCTTTTTTCTGCTCAGGTACAAGATCGAAGAAGAAGACTTCACCTGCGAGGTCGGTATTGACATCTTTAGCCGCTTTTTCTGTGGTTTTGCGTGATGTCCGTCCGGGTACTGCGAGTTCGGCGATCAGTTGGTTTTTTACAACTTTTTGCCCGTCTCTAACCAATAGCGTTGAACCTTGAGCCGCCGAATAAGAATTCTTTTCACCGCCGCCTTCAATCGTAAAGTCGCCACTGACTTCCACGACAAAAGCATCATCGCCATGGCGAGTTCGCATCGGTCTGACGCGGAGCTTTTTCGGGATTTTAACCGTGCCATCAAAGGGAGCAAGCTGCTGTTCGGCAATTTCACCTGTGAATACACCACCAGTGTGGAATGTCCGCATCGTCAGCTGTGTACCAGGCTCACCGATCGATTGGGCAGCGATAATCCCAACTGCTTCACCAATATCCACGAGCTTAGCGTGGGCTAGACTCCAGCCATAGCAGGTTTGGCAGACCGATCGGGTCGAAGCACAGGTTAGAGCCGATCGAACAGTTGCTTCTTCTACACCTGCCGCAACTACAGCTTTTGCTAATTCATCCGAAATCGACTGATTGCGCGCCACAATCACTTCCCCAGTATGAGGACTAACCATGTCTTCCGCCGCGACCCGACCAAATAACCGATCGGATAACTTAATTAAAGTTCGATCGCCATCCTTCATCGCTTTTAGCTTGATGCCGCGCGTCGTACCGCAATCATTTTCGCGAATAATCACATCCTGAGACACGTCAACCAGACGACGGGTTAAATAGCCTGAGTCAGCCGTTCTCAGCGCAGTGTCTACCAGACCTTTGCGCGCCCCGTAAGAAGAAATAATATATTCTGTAACAGTCAAACCCTCACGAAAATTAGTCTTAATTGGTAAGTCAATAATTTCCCCCTGCGGATTTGCCATCAGTCCCCGCATCCCTACTAGCTGACGCACCTGAGAGATGTTACCGCGTGCTCCAGAAAACGCCATCATGTAGACGGAGTTGAGCGGACTATTACGTTTAAAGTTCTTGACCACCTCATTCTTGAGGTCTTCATTGGTCATATTCCAGGTATCAATTACCTTCTGGAATCTCTCCACTTCAGTGATTTCGCCTCTGGTATAGCGAATTTCAGTGGCTTCAATCTCTTTTTCAGCTTTTTCTAACAGTTGCTTCTTTTCTTTTGGCACTTGCAGGTCATCGACACTGATCGAAACTCCAGCTTGGGTAGCATACCGAAAACCCAAATTTTTCAAATCATCAGCCATTTGAGCCGCGCAAAATGTCCCATGATCTGTAAAAGCACGGGCAATCAGGTTTTTTAACTGTCCTTTATCTACTGTGCGATTAATGAATGGTACAGATGGGGTTTGCTTGGACTCTGAGCCATTTGAGCCATTAGTTAGATCTGCCATGATTTTTTACTGATGTACTTAAAAGGATTGGATGAACTTGAATACGAATAAATAATCGAGAACAGAAATCGATCTTCTGTTCCCAATTTTCAATCATTAACTAGACTGCTAATGAGTTATGAACTGTTTGATTAAAAATAATCCGTCCAGGAGTTGTCAAAATGTATTGTGAAATCACATTGCCATCAGCATCCTCGCGTACCCGCCGAAAAGGATAAGTTTTGATTTTATAGCCACCATCATCAACTCTTGTCTCAGTTGGTTCCTCATCACCGCCACCGTCACCATCGATCGAACCATTGAAACGTACCCAGATGCGGGAATGCAAACTGACAATCCCTTGCTCATATGACATCACTACGTCATTAAAGTCAGCATAATGATTGCCCGCCCCAATCTGTTTGTCTGGATTCTCGGCAGTGAGATAGTAACAACCCAAAACCATATCTTGGCTAGGTGCGACAATTGGACGACCAGTCGCAGGCGATAGAATGTTGTTAGAGGCAAGCATCAGCAACCTTGCTTCTGCCTGAGCTTCTAATGACAATGGCACGTGAACCGCCATTTGATCACCATCAAAGTCAGCGTTGAAGGCAGGACATACCAGTGGGTGCAATTGGATCGCCCGACCATCGACTAGAATTGGCTCGAACGCTTGAATCCCCAATCTATGTAGTGTCGGGGCGCGGTTCAGCATTACAGGATGATCTCGAATCACATCTTGGAGCACATCCCACACAGCAGGATCGTTACGCTGAATTAGCTTCTTCGCTGCTTTGATATTGTTGACCAACCCTGCCTTAATCAGACGATTAATCACAAAAGGCTGGAACAGTTCGATCGCCATTTCCTTCGGTAAACCACACTGATGGATCTTGAGATTCGGCCCGACCACAATAACCGAGCGTCCAGAATAGTCCACCCGTTTACCCAACAAGTTTTGGCGGAAGCGACCCTGTTTACCTTCAATGATGTCAGATAGCGATTTGAGCGGACGATTATTCGCGCCAACGACAGTACGACCACGTCTACCATTGTCAATCAAAGCATCTACTGCTTCTTGCAGCATCCGCTTCTCATTTCGCACAATAATCTCAGGCGCGAGAATCTCCTGAAGTCTTGCAAGGCGATTATTACGGTTAATCACCCGACGATATAGATCGTTCAGATCGCTCGTCGCAAATCGGCCGCCATCTAACTGCACCATGGGACGCAAATCAGGTGGGATCACAGGAATATACTGCAACACCATCCAATCAGGACGCGCACCAGTCGCTACAAAGTTATCAACTACACGTAACCGCTTGATCAGCTTGGCGCGTTTTTGCCCCTTAGAATTAGCGATTTCTTCCCGCAGTCTTTCAGCTTCAGGCTCAAGCTCAATATTTGCTAGCAGGCGTTCGACCGCTTCAGCCCCAATATCAACTTCGATACCTTCGAGTTGTGAGTCTTCAGCATAAATTTGATCCTCAAGCTCTAACCATTGATCCTCGGTCAGGAGTTGCTTGTAAGATAGGTTACTAGCATTGCCTGGATCTAAGACTACATAGGCATTAAAGTAAACAATCTGCTCAACATCACGCAACGGCATGTCGAGTAAGGTCGCCATATAACTGGGGATGCCTTTGAGGTACCAAACATGCGTAACTGGAGCGGCTAATTTGATATAGCCCATGCGATGCCGTCTTACCCTCGACTCTGTGACCTCAACGCCACAACGTTCGCACACGATGCCGCGATGTCTGACTCGTTTGTATTTGCCGCAGTGGCATTCCCAGTCCTTAGCCGGGCCGAAAATGCGTTCACAGAACAACCCATCCATTTCTGGTTTGAGCGTGCGATAGTTGATGGTTTCTGGTTTGGTGACTTCGCCAACTACCTGCATATTGGGCAGAGTCCGCTCTCCCCATTGGCGAATCCGTTCTGGTGATGCCAAGCCAATCTTGACATAGTCAAACCGTTGTTCCACTCTTGTCATAAGTAAAACGTCCTACTAATTAATCCTTAAGTTTTGAGTTTTCGAGGCTCTTGCCTTCACTGATGCCTGTATCCAAATTGAGTTTTTAACTGAGCTAGTCAAGCTTTGAATCAGGGCTTCAAAATCCACAGCTCAGTTGTGCTCATAACTACTTGTCAAGTCTGTTTAATCTAGTCTTCATCATCATCACTATCACCCCTATAGATCGATTCATAGGTTGGACGAGACGGTGTGCGGCGACTACTGACATCAACCATTAGGTCAACTTCAGTATCTTGATTGTTGCCATCCTCTCTTGATTCCAACTTGTGGACAGAAACATCTAAACAAAGAGATTGCAACTCACGCACCAAGACCTTGAATGATTCTGGCGTACCGGGACGAGGAATAGCATGACCTTTAACAATCGCATTTAAAGCCTCATTCCGACCTGTCATGTCATCAGACTTGACCGTAAGCAACTCTTGTAATGTGTAAGCCGCGCCGAAAGCTTCCAATGCCCACACTTCCATTTCACCAAATCGCTGACCACCTTGCTGGGCTTTACCACCCAAAGGTTGTTGCGTTACGAGTGAATATGGTCCTGTGGAGCGCGCGTGGATTTTATCATCGACTAAATGCACCAATTTGAGCATGTAGGCTTTTCCGACTGTCACAGGTTGGTCGAATGGCTCACCAGTACGTCCATCAAACACTTGCAGTTTGCCAGGATTATTAGGATCGAACAGCCATTCTTCACCTGTAGCTCTCTGAGCTTTACCCAATTCATTGTGAACTGTGGTGCGGGACATTTCTTCACCGTGCATTTCATCAAACGGGGTGATTTTGAATCTGACATCGCGGTTGTCTCCAGCCCATGCTAAAAGACATTCAAATACCTGACCTACATTCATCCGCGAAGGAACGCCAAGCGGGTTGAGTACAATGTCGATCGGTGTACCGTCTTCGAGGTAAGGCATGTCTTCTTTTGGCAAAATCCGAGAAACAATACCCTTGTTACCGTGACGACCTGCCATCTTGTCACCGACTTGAATTTTACGTTTCTGAGCAACGTAGATCCGCACTACCATGTTTGCGCCGGGTGGTAGTTCGTCTCCCTGCTCGCGAGTAAACACGCGCACATCCACGACTCTACCTTTTTCACCATTGGGGACACGCAAGGAGTTATCACGCACATCTCTGGCTTTTTCGCCGAAGATGGCTCGGAGTAACTTTTCTTCAGGTGGCTGATCGGATTCACCCTTTGGTGTAACTTTACCAACCAGAATATCGCCCGAATCTACCCATGCCCCAATGCGAATTATCCCTTGTTCATCCAGTTGACGTAGTGAATCTTCGCCAACGTTAGGAATTTCACGCGTAATTTCTTCAGGGCCTAGCTTCGTCTGACGGGCTTCAATTTCATATTTTTCAATGTGAATGGAAGTATAAACATCGTCATAAACTAGCCTTTCATTAATCAGAATGGCATCTTCGTAGTTATAGCCTTCCCAAGGCATGTAAGCCACTAGGATATTCTGACCAAGTGCCAGTTCACCGCCTTCTGTCGCTGAACCATCAGCCATTACCTGACCTGAGACAACGCGATCACCGATTAGTACAAGTGGACGCTGATTTAAGCAAGTGTCTTGGTTGGATCGTTGATATTTTTGTAACTTGTAACCCTTGCCAGCCTTAGCAATTACTTGCCCTGCTGATATTGTGTCATCGATCGAAACGACTGGGGTTTGATGCTGCTTCAGTAAGTAACGATCTGAGCCAATATCAATCACATTGACTTGTCGATCGGCATTATCTTTGACCAGCCCAATGAAATTAACTCGTCCCGAAGTCCGACACGCCAAATCGTCATCTTTATCTTCAGGATCTTTGACCACAATGTAGTCAGCCGAGACGTAGGTAACTTCGCCATTTGTCCGAGATACAATCACCATGCCAGAGTCACGTGCAGCCTGCGCTTCTAAGCCTGTACCAACAAGGGGGCGTTCAGGTTTAAGCAGTGGAACCGCTTGACGTTGCATGTTAGAACCCATCAGGGCACGGTTGGCATCGTCATGCTCTAAGAATGGAATTAGCGAGGTCGCCACAGAAATAATCTGCACAGGCGAAACGGCTACGTAATCCACCTCATGCGGTGAAGCCGTACCAAATTCTTGGCGGTAACGCACAGGCACAAGCAAGCTAGTAATAGTGCCGCCCTCGTCCATGGAAATATCTCCAGGAGCAACGCGAAACTCATCCTCTTCATCCGCTGTCATGTATACAGGGACTAAATCCTTACGGACACGACCATTGTCAACAGGATAGTAGGGAGTCTCAATAAATCCATACTGATTCACCCTAGCATGAGTTGCTAGAGAACCGATTAAGCCAGCGTTTGGACCTTCTGGAGTTTCGATCGGGCAGATCCGACCATAATGGCTAGGGTGAATATCCCGCACAGCAAAGCCTGCGCGTTCACGGGTCAAACCACCAGGCCCGAGGGCACTAAGGCGACGTTTGTGAGTCAGTTCTGCTAGAGGGTTAGTCTGATCCATAAACTGAGAGAGCTGGCTGGAGCCAAAGAATTCCTTGATCGCCGCAACTAATGGTTTAGGGTTGACCAACGATGCAGGTGTAAGAGAATCGGCATCAGAAACAGTCATCCGTTCCCGAATGATCCGCTCTAGGCGGTTAAGTCCAACTCGCACTTGGTTTTGCAACAATTCTCCGACTGACCGCACGCGGCGATTACCCAAGTGATCGATATCGTCAACCTGACCGACATCAAACTCTAGATTGATCAGATAGTTGATCGCTGACAGAATATCTTCAGGCGTAAGGACGCGAGTGGTGTCAGGAATATTGAGACGTAGTTTCTTGTTGAGTTTGTATCGTCCAACTCGCCCTAAATCATAACGTTTAGGATCGAAGAAGCGAGACTCCAACAACTGATGACCACCTGTAACCGTAGGAGGTTCACCTGGTCGCAGTTTGCGATAAAGTTCCATCAGGGCTTGTTCTTCGTCAAACTGCCCTTCTTTATCAATTGTTTTCTGAAAATATTCAGGATGGCGTAAGGAATCAAAGATTTCAGCGTCAGTCAAGCCTAGTGCTTTGAGCAATACCTGAGCAGAAAGCTTACGGGTTTTGTCAATCCGTACCCACACGAGGTCGTTTTTGTCGGTTTCAAACTTTAGCCAGGCACCACGATTTGGGATTAAACTAGCGTTGTAGGTACGTCGGCTATTTTTATCGGTTTCAGATTTGTAATAAACCCCAGGACTACGCACGATCTGATTAACAATGACCCGCTCTGCGCCATTGATGATGAATGTGCCACGATCTGTCATTAATGGCAGATCGCCAACAAACACCTCTTGTTCTTTGATTTCACCAGTCTCTTTGTTGATCAGGCGCGTCGGGACATACATTTGTACCGCGTAAGTTGCATCTCGTCGTTTGGCTTCATCGACACTATACTTAGGGCTTTTGAGCTTATAGTCCTTACCAACGAAATGCAGCTCCATCTTACCTGTATAATCGGTGATGGGTGAAAAACTGTCTAATTCTTCAATCAAACCTTCTTCCAGAAACCATCGGAAGCTTTCCCGCTGAATTTCTACTAGATCTGGTAGAGCAAAAGCAGGCGTGATATGTGTAGGCTTATTCATGCACTAATTACTGCAGTTTTAGTGAGAGGACTAGAAAATGAAATATGTATCTCGCCTAAAGCAAGGCATAAGCATCAAATCATATCTGATGCTCTAGATATATGTCAAGAGTTTTGTTAAATTTAATTGCCGATGCTCAAATCTTCATTTTGCTAATCGCTGGTGGCGGCAACTTAGACTCGATCGATCTTTTGGTACTGTCAACTTTCAAATGAAAGAAGTAGCAGACCTTTTTTCTAAACGACTGCTCGCTTTAGCGTCGGGGTGGGAAAAAGATCACGGGACGACAGCTATGACGCAATAGTTCTGAGGCAAAACTTGAGACAAACCACTCTTGCAATTTACCGATCGTACCTGTTGACACGGCGATCGCACTAACGTCAGCAGTTTGAGCAGCTTGGAGAATCTCAGTACTACAGCTGTGTCCTTGTCGCATCCCTATTTCTACTTGTAAATTTACCTCTTCGAGATCGATTTTAAGTTGGGACAGAGTATTGTAAGCTTGTGGTGGGGTAAGGCTGTCTTCAACCCAGCACAGTTCGCACCGCTCCAAAAATCTGCCAGTCTGCTTCCCTGCTAAATGTTTCACTTGTTGCACCAGATACTTAGCAGGTTCGCTGTCATCGTAGGGTAGTAGCAAAGAACGAAATAAATGCTGACATCGGAGGTTCAATTCTTCAGAAGTGTAAGCAGAAATTAATTGAGGACGGATTACGAATAGGGGTATAGCTGTTTGCTGAGACAGTGCAGCCATCGTACTACCCATTAACTTTTCGGTGAATAATGTCTGACTTTGCGATCCCACCACAATTAATTCTGACTGATATTCTTGAGCTGCCTGAAGAATTTTCTGAACTATTTGTCCAGATTGAATTTCTATTTTGACTTCCACTCCAGCAGGACTTTCCCCAACCGCACCTTCTAAGCGAGAGCGGGCTTGTTTCATTTTCTCTACATCAACTCGTGGGATAACCCCTTTTTCGGATAAGGATACGATATGTAGAAAAACAATTTGTTTCATCCCTCCTAAAGAGAGACTTTCAAGAAATTGCCCTAAACGAAGCAAGCCATCAGAAAAGTCCGTACAGATTAATACTCGATCGAACATATTTTTATTAATTTAATAAGGAATAAAATACTATGTCTACTTAAACTAACTCACTAAAATTTTATTTGATGTCCAAATGCTATATCCTCACTCTAGCAGAGAAAATGATCTCCCGATCACCCTTTTGATTGGCGAGTGTGGGTAATGCTGTTATAGAACCCATTTGGCATACTCAAGAAACGGTAGCAACGCGCTTAAGCATAAGCCTGATAAAGCATAGGGAGAGGCGTGCATTTGCATTCTCCAGAGTATTGCTTAGTTTGATGTTGGCAGAAAATACAACGGTACGCTTGCCTAATATGTGTTGTTTCCATGTTTTAACTAAAACCCTGGCCTCAGAATCCATTATCGCATCTGCTTGATAATCCCTAAGGGAGTGCATTAATATCTGCCCCTCTTGCGAGCTACCTAGAGCAGGTGTTAGATAGATGATAGATGAAAGCGATCACTACTAACTTGATTGACGTGCGATCGATTTGAACAAATTCCGTGACGCATTCCCCGTCCTCGCGAAGCAGGGTGGGGTAGTTCATCAAAAGAAGCATATATTTCAGATAAGCTTCAATTAGCTTAGATAAAATACTCCATCTTTTGAGATGAGCGTATTGAAGTAAACCTTATGACCACAGTAAGGACAGACAGCACTCGAACATCGGTCTAAATATTCATCGTCGAAGTTATCTAGGTCAAGATTTACAGAGCCTCTCTACCAATCCTCATAGGTATGATCGCATTTAGGACATTTCACAGTGACATTTTGTGGTGGACTGGTCATAGTTTCTCCTATGCTTAATTCTGAGAATTCTAGACGAGTTTGGTCTATTACTGGTAATACAATTTTGGTAATGTTGTTCAGATTCCTAATGCTCAGTCACAATTCGGCAGATAAAAGATAGGTCTCGATTTCGTCAGATGATTTAAGATTTAAGAATATGAAAGTGAGTGATTTTTTGAGGCATCGATCGATAGCTTGGTTAATTGCAATCGCAGTTCCAATCCTAGTATCAACTTGGACTCTGGTGTTGCATCGATCGATCCCTAACTCTCTACTAACCTTCTTGGTTCTGAGCGCGGCTTGGCTTTACTTTAAGCTAGTTCCCACAGATCGAGATCTAGAAACGGCGATTTTAGATTTACCGAAGCTGTCGATCGATCCTCTCCTCACAAAAGCCGAAGAAGTCGAGTTGAGAGCTTGTTTTCCTTGGAATGTTTTTTACTTACAGTCAGTGGAATATCGACAAGGGGCGGTAATTTGCTATGGGCAACTGCGCTACAATCCCGATCCAAAAAATCAGCTAAAAAAACATAAGTCCAGCCCTACTACGGCAGCCTACGAGATCATCAAAACCAAAGTCCACGCCGCATTTGCCGATCGATTCCTACTTTTACTCCAAAGCCAACCAGAAGATCCCGACCAATCAGAGACTGAAGCAGCATCCGAACCAAAATATTTTTTTGCGATCGTTCCTAACTCCGATCCCGCTCTCACATCTGCGTCAAGTAACCTAGTTCCCCATTTGATTTTAGCGGTAGCAGCAACTTTAACGACCCTGTGGCTGGGGATTAGGATCGCTCAACCAAGCTTATCCGAACTTAGTTGGGCGGGAATCACTTCTGGTTGGCAATCGGGGCTGATCTACCTGACGGCGGCGGTGGCGATCGTCACTGCGAGAGAAATCGCCCGTCGGATCGTGGCGGCTCACTATCAAGTCAAGTTAACGCCACCTTTAATCCTGCCATTTTTTCCTGCACTTGGAACTTTGGGAGCTTTATCTTTTGTTCGATCTCCAGTTCCTCATCGTCGCGCTTTGTTCGATCTGGCGATCGCGCCGACAATAGCAGGATTAATCCTCGCCTTACCGATCCTAGTTGGGGGATTAGTACTTTCGCCATCGCTGCCAGTAGTGATCGTGCCAGATTCGATCGATAGTTTTTTGCCATTCGATCCGAAAATATCGATCTCGATCGCCTTGGTGGCGCAGATTGTGACGCTGGGAAGATTTAGTAATAGTTCGATCGACCTGCATCCTCTGGCGGCGGCGGGTTGGTTAGGATTGGTAATCACGGCAGTGGGGCTGATGCCTGTAGGTAATCTTGAAGGTGGGCAGTTCGTCCACGCGATTTTTGGGCAAAAGTTGGCAGTCAGTGTCGGTAAAGTTTCAAGGTTATTACTGTTGATGCTAGCTTTTCTAATTCAACCTTGGCTACTGTCGATCGCACTTGGCTTATTTCTGCTTAGAAGTCACAGACAGGCGACACTAGATGAGGTCACAGAGTTAGGCATGAGTCGAGACATCATCGGTTTAGTAATGCTGGTTTTAATGCTGGCGATCGTTCTGCCCGTTCCCAAATTTCTCATGCCTTTACTCAGTCTAAATTAACCCAAAATGTTATGGACGTTTTTGCGGACGATCCAGCTTTTGAAGAGTCAAGAATATCGTCAGTCTTATCAAGATTTATTCGATCGATCTGAGGTCTAAAAGTTATTGAGACGAGATCGCTTTCTACATCAAGTAGCACCAACAAATTCACTTACAGTTAGCCGAGCAAACCTCTCTCTGCTCTGACTTGAAGGCAGGCGACGATCGAATCTTGAATATTAATCAGGGCTTGCTCTTTGGTCTGACCTTGACTAACACAACCAGGAATGCTAGCGCACTCTACAAACCAAACACCGTCTTCATCTCGATCGATAGCCACATTAAATTTCATATATCTATCTCAAATTTAGGTATGTCGAATACTAAGAGTGAAACTTATGATGAATCGTCAAGCACTGTCACCGCGCATTTCTATCAACCTAAACATCTGTGAATGTTTGTGTTCCTTTCAAACCCTATAAGATATGTCAGGTTTTGGATTTGCTGAACACGTTGCAAGTTTCCTGTTAAATGAAGCTTTTCATTATGCCCATGAAGCTGCTGTTCAGGAAGTTGCAGGTGATATTTTTGGAGAACTTATACAGGAAATCGATCTCGATCCTTCGTGGCAAATCCCAGAAATCCCAACCGCTCTTCCTGACTGGTTGGAGCAACGAAACGAAATTGAAGAAAATATTCTTGACCCAACAACAGCCAAGCGTATGTCTGATGCTTGGTATTCATCTCTAAATAATGCAATAAAGTCTGGCAGGAAAATTCCAAAAACGAGGCGTTTTCAATCCACGACAGATATTGTCGGTCATGCTATCAACCTTACTGTATGCCTGGAAGCAGTTCTTAACCGTCATCTATTTCTTCTCTCTGAATCAGAGCAACTAGCTATTGACCATTATCGAAGCATTGATCATGCAGAGCTAATGCCAAAATTATTGTTTTGCTTTAAGGAAGAGATCGTAGCAAAAAAGCTGAATATTAGTCGCGTGAAGAATTTAGTTAAACTGAGAAATCATTCAGTTCATTATCGAATTAATAGCCCAGAATCTTTACACCCATCTGCTGAGGATTTGATAGAAACTTGGCGAGAGCTTGGAAGTATCTTTGCACTTACGCACGGTGAACCCACTCAATCTGATATCCAAGAACTCTCACAGGAATTTGTAGCAAAGTGGATTGCGAAGTAGACATACACCAGAACATAGTTGGTTGGGCATTTCACTACCTAAGTATAAAGATGAACCCTGAACCCGAACTGGCGTAAAATATGGTGTGCTGCTCAAAAAATTATCATGAATCCAGAAGCCTTGCCAGAAAGCTCGATCGAACATCAAAACGTACCTAAGGCACATCAGAGATTGCATAGTTTTTTGTAAATAATTTCCGTACTTCGCAATGCCCGACATGGTTTGTCAGGAGTCGATAGTTTCCTGTCTCTTTGCGGACTCGACCAGCGATAATTGCAGGATTTATGCCTATTTCACTCGCTAACTTCAGCACATTTACAGGTGTGGGATTTATCGCAACTTCACTAGATTGCCATTGAGCATTAGGAATGAGAACATTACTTGCCCAATCATCGGCTTGCTTTTCTTTAATATTGTTTGCAGGTGCTTCCACACTCAAATCTTCAAAGAAAGTATCGCTAGTATTTTCTTCTAAGTGTAATGCCTGATGGGCTAACTCATGACATAGAGAAAACCAGAAGTTATCTAAACGATCATAGCGCAAGGTCAAACCAATAACAGGAGTGCCGTCTATCAATCTGAGAGCAGCGCCATCTAGGTGAGTGCAGGGTAGATGAGGTAAATAGATTAGGTGAATTCCGTATTGTGCTAGAAATTCTTTTGCTAGAAGGGGTGCAGATTCTGACCAACTTAGACGCACCATTTTTTGGGCTAATTCTGTTGTGAGAGTTCCAGATTTGTATTTGGTCGGCAGCCTAGTTTCACGGGCGATCGCCATTAATTGTAAACCCCAAGCTTGAAGGGCATACATATCCATTTGCCTGTTATGCCGAATATGTTCATTTTGGCGACAAAGCATTGTTGTAATGACTCGATCTCCGCCAGCCCGATCGATTAGCGATCGCATTACCTCTTCAGCTCGATCGCCAGCATCTTGTGCAATCCAACCAAGTTTCGCCATTGCCTTGAGGGGATATTGTGACCAATCGATCGATTCAGGATTATCTGGTAAAGTTGCCCCTTGCTCTTGTAACAATACCTCGGCAGGAATGCCCAAGTGTTGATGTAGCGATCTCATCATTTGTAAGGTTAAGGATCGTTTGCCAGAAAGCACTTCTGAGACTTTAGAACGGCTACCGATATAAGGAATCAGATCGCGTTGGCTTAGTTCGGCTTGTTCCATCCGAAAGCGAATTGCGGAGATCGGATCGGGCAAGTTAATCGGATAATGCTCGGCTTCATAGCATTCAACTAGAGTTGCCAATACTTCTAGTTCATCGGCTTCGGGTGTACCAGCCTTGGCATCCATCAGCGAGGCAATTTGCTCTAATGCTGCATCGTAGTCAGCTTCAGTTTTAATTGGTTTGATCGCAATGCTGTTCATATTGCCTCTGGGTCTATGGTGTCGTATTGCTTGTGAGTACCAACGAAGCGGATATAAATAATTTGGGTATCAAAGTTAATTGCCACAACGAGTCGATATTTATTACCAGCAATATTGAATATGACTCGTCCACCTTTGAGGGTACTGGCATTACGATATTTGGCTTTGATGTCTGTAGGACTTGTCCATTGTGCGTGTTTTGCCTCCTGATACCAAGCTTCTAAAGGAGCGCGTGCGTCTTCATAGTTTGAGTTATTTTCCCAAAACTGGACTAGAGTTCGTTTGGAAATAACTCGCATACTCTTATAGCAACGCCCATAAAGCAAATAGTTAGGTTGATGTTTAGCAACTTAGTGTAACACAATGCTCCCAGAATGGGACTATTGACATCTAGGCTGCCGAACTGGCGTAAAATATGGTGTGCGGCTCAAAAAATTATCATGAATCTAGAAGTCTTGCCAGAAAGCTCGATCGATTTGCTGACCTTCGTATCGCATTCTGCTACCTTACATTCCTTATTCAAACTGATACGTACTGGTCATAATTACACTGAGGGTATGGTTAAAATACACTGACCATTAAGCGAAGACGCTAGGAATTAAGTTGTTCGAGGCGCGATCGAAGAATAATTAGCTGTTGTTGAGCTTCTTCTAGCTCAGCTCTTGCTGTTGACACAACTTCAGGTGGGGCTTTTTTGACGTAGCCCTCATTGCCTAAACGGGATTGGAGCGAGGCGATCGAACCTTCTAATTTCGCCAAACTGCGCTCTAGTTTGAGTTTGAGTTGCTCTAAATCGACTACACCCGTGAGTGGAACCAGAACCTGCACAGTCCCAGTTACACCCGCGATCGTTTCGCCAATATCCGCAGGGACACGATCGGTCACGATCAAGTTTTCGACTTTAGCGAGATTCTCAATGTAGTCTTTGCCAGCTAATAGAGTCTGAGATTCTTGGGGATTTCCTGTTTGGAGCACGACTTGAATCTTTAGTCCTGGCTTGACTTCAGCTTCGGCTCGGAGGTTGCGAATCGTGCGAATTATCTCAAAGATCGACTTGAACTGTTCTTCTAATTCGAGATTAACTTTCGTTCGATCGCCTTCAGGATATGACTGTAGGGCTAATACTCCTGACTGATTCCCAATTCCTTGCCAAATTTCTTCTGTGACATGCGGCATGTAGGGATGGAGTAAGGTTAGTGTGCCTTTGAGTACTGAGAGTAAAACGCTTTGAGCAGCTTGTTGAGATGTACTTAGATCGGATTGCAATCTCGGTTTGACCAGTTCAATGTAGTAATCACAAAAGTCTCCCCAGATAAATTCATATAGAGTTCTTGCTGCTTCACCCAAACTGTAGCTAGTAATTTGTTGGTTGACCTGAAGCGCAGTTTGATTGAATCGCGACAAAATCCATCGATCGCATAGCTCTAAATTAGGTTCTAAATCATTGAGGGAAATATCTTTTAGCGACTCACTCCCCAAATTCATCAACACAAATCGTGAAGCATTCCATAGCTTATTCGCAAAGTTTCTGGCGGCTTCGACATTGGCAGACTCATCGGTTTTGCGGTTGTAGTCAATTCGCACATCTTGCCCTGCCCCAATTAGCTCTTTGATCAGGGCATAACGCAGCGCATCAGTACCATATTTTTCGATCAGGAGGAGCGGATCGATGCCATTATTTTTCGATTTGGACATCTTCTGATTGTTCTCATCCCGAATCAGCCCATGAATATAGACAGTTTGGAACGGCATCTGTTTGGTGAAATACCCAGCCATCATCGTCATCCGAGCCACCCAGAAAAAGATGATATCAAACCCAGTGACTAGAGTTGCCGTGGGATAGAAGGTCTCCAGATCTTGGGTCTGCTCTGGCCATCCTAAAGTTGAGAACGGCCATAATCCTGATGAGAACCAAGTATCCAACACATCTGGATCTTGCTCTAAGGTAATATCATCTCTTCCCAATTTAGCTTTAGCTTTCGCCAAGGCCTCATCCGCAGTTTTAGCTACAAACATTTCGCCGTCAGGTGTATACCAAGCAGGGATTTGATGTCCCCACCATAGTTGCCGCGAAATGCACCAATCTTTGAGTTTCACCAACCAGTCGCGATAGACCTTACCCCATCGATCGGGGACGAATTGTGGTGTGTTATTTGTGTCAAATTCATTCAGAGCGAAGTCGGCTAGAGGTCGGATTTTGACAAACCACTGGGTCGAGAGAAATGGCTCGACTGGAACCTTACCGCGTTCCGAGTAAGGAACTGTGTGGGTGTAATCTTCAATTTTCTCAACTAATCCTAATGCGGTCAATTTCGCCACGACATTCCTTCGCGCCGCAAAGCGATCTTGTCCTGCAAACTCACCACCGTTAGCATTGATCGAGCCATCTTTATTCAGGATGTTGATCAAAGGTAACTGATGACGTTGACCAATCTCAAAATCATTGTAATCGTGTGCAGGTGTGATTTTGACACATCCCGATCCAAACTCAATGTCAACATAAGTATCTCCGACAATTGGAATCTCCCGATCCATCAATGGCAGCATCACAGTTTTGCCGATCAGATGTTTGTATCGATCGTCATTGGGATTTACGGCAACAGCAGTATCGCCTAGCATTGTCTCTGGGCGAGTTGTAGCGACTACGAGATATCCACTGCCATCACTAATAGGATAACGAAAATGCCAGAGATGTCCCTTAACTTCTTGGTTATCCACTTCCAAATCAGACACGGCAGATTGGGAGGAAGGACACCAGTTGATCATGTACTCGCCACGATAGATCAGTCCATCTTCGTATAACTGTACAAATGCTTCGATCACGGCGTTAGACAAGCCATGATCCATCGTGAATCGTTCGCGCGTCCAATCGACCGAAACGCCTAAACGTCTGAGCTGGTTGGTGATCGTACTGCCCGATTCGCTTTTCCATTGCCAAGCTCGTTCGAGGAACTTCGATCGACCCAAATCATCTTTTTTCTTGCCTTCTGCTTTTAGTTGTTTTTCGAGGATCGATTGTACGGCAATACTGGCATGGTCGGTTCCTGGCAACCACAGCGTGTTAAATCCTTTCATACGGTGATAACGCACCAACACATCGATGATCGCTTGCTCGAAAGCGTGCCCCATATGCAGGCTGCCTGTGACATTCGGCGGCGGGATCATGATGCAATACGGTGGCTTGTCGCTCTTTGATTCAGCTTTAAATATCCCTTGCTCTTCCCAATATTTTTGCCACTTGGCTTCGGTTTCAAACGGGCTATATTGCTTTGGCAGGTTGTCGATACTCATGGAAATGCTGAACTCAAGAAGTCAAACTATTTTAGCCTTGAACACGGCACTCTGATGATCTCGATCGATTATCAGGATTTAGCCCCTAAATCCCCAATTCTGCGGATTTTGATGTCAGAACCCCCATAATTGGGGGCAGGGGGCTAGCTCATGGTTTGATTGTCAGGACAGCGTAAGCATCTGGATTGAGATAACTAATCGCCGCCGCTTGCAGATCTGCCGCCGTAATTGATTCGATCAGATTTGGATAGGTCAGAGCGATGTCCAGATCGCCAACGACGCGATCGTAGTAGCCGTAAATTTCCGCTCTCTCTTTCGGTGATTCACTACCAAAGATAAACCGATTTGTGACCTGAGTGCGAATCTTTTCTAATTCCACTTGGGTAACTGGCTCGGTTTGCAGACGGATGAGATGCTCACGAATTAATGCCTCAACTACAGGAATATTCGCTTCAGGCAATTGAACAAAAATTTGGAATGAACCCTGCCACATATTCGTAGAATTACTCGCAGAAATTCGATCGACTAATGCTTTTTCTTCGCGCAGATCTTTGACCAGTCGAGAAGTGCGCCCACCACTGAGAATGCTGGACAGAATATTGAGTGGATAGGTCTGATCGATCGATATCAAACCAGGGACGCGCCAGTTCATCACCAGACGGGCTTGTTGCAAACTCGGATCGGTGATTTCTTGACGGACGATCGAATCAAATGCTGGTTCTGGTTGCCAAGATTTACGGGGATTGGGTGAATTGATCTCAAGTTGGCGATCGAAAGCATTTTCCACAACTTCAATCATTTCCGCCACAGGTAAATTCCCCACCACCGCCACAGTCATATTTTGGGGTACATACCAACTGCGATGAAAAGAACGCATTTGATCCGAAGTCAGTTGCGAGATCACCTCGATCGGCCCCAAAACTGGACGGCGATAGGGCAACTTGTTGTAGACCAACTCCATCGTATGGCGATAAATTCTCTGGCTGGGGTTATCGGCACTCCGACTGATTTCTTCTAACACCACCAACCGTTCACGCTGAAACTCAGCATCGGGAATACTGGCATTGAGCACGACATCAATCTGCAATGGCGCGAGTTTGGCAAAATCATCGGGCGCAACCGTGATGTAGTAATGCGTATAGTCCTGTCCCGTACCAGCATTGGTGTTGCCGCCATGAGATTCGATCGACCGCTCAAATTCACCCACGCTTTGTCGATCTGTCCCCTTAAACATCATGTGTTCGAGGAAATGTGCCATGCCGTTGATCTCGTCACTCTCGACCACCGAACCCACATTCACCCAAATATCTAGACTCACAGCATCGATCGGAATCTGTTCTGCAATGATCGTGACTCCATTGGCTAACCGCTTTACGGTCGGCTTTGTCAGGCTAATAGTTTGTGGGATCAGGGTTGCAGTCATATTTGTGGAGACATAGATCTAACTCCCCTAGCTTAACAGGCGCAATCGCGGATTTAGGCTTCCAGTTGTTCTAATTGAGAATTTAGGCTAATTTTTGGTAGTTTTGAGCCATCTCTCGTTAACTCAGTCGCTAAATCGGCAATCCCCTCTGCCCCTGACTGCTGTACTTTCTGAAGGATCACCGCACTCTCCCCAATTAATTTGGCGACATCGATATTTTCGTGTGTGGGTTGGTAAAAGCGCAGCCTACCAATTCCTTCGCCCAAAAGAATTGCGGCTCCACGCCAATTACGATTACCTAAGTGATACAACCCCACGCCAATCTGTAAAATCCCCTGATAAAAATTCTTCTCAGGTTCGATCGAATCATTCCAAATTGCCTCTAAGGCATCATGACAGGCATAGAATTCTTGGCGATTAAATAGTTCGATCGCTTCAGTCAAACTTGGCACACGATCATCCGACATGTGAAACCTCCCTATCGCCTGAGCTTCAGAACCTTAATTTCTCGTTATAAAAATTTAGCTTTTTTAGCATAACTTATCAGGCTTTTTAGCTTATTGAAACTGGTGTAAAGTCTGAGCTAAGCTTCCACTAGAGCTTAAAGCAGGTATAAGGCAATGAATAGAATCTTCGATCGAATCATCAACATTACAGTCAACATTGCAGTAATCTGTTTCGGTATAGTTGGCATGTCAATACTATTTACGCCTCAATACCAAGCTGAGATCTTAAAAACTCTTCCTCAACCAGTCACTAACCAAACCACGAAGATTGATAATTCATCTGTGGTCGATCCAAATCCTAACTGGGTCGCAGTCTCAAATCAACCTGGTAAGTCTGGATGTATGCAAAATATTTATTCCCAAAAAATTCTTTGCATTCAGGTTAATCTCGATCGAACGCTAGCAGAAATTAAGCAACAGTAGATTTGAAAATCGTTTTAGCACCTTAAGTTAAAAGCTTGAGGTGTTTTTTTGCAGTTGCTAGCAGAGCTAGGACACAGCATCTTCAAGAACAGACTCCATTGATTATTGAAAGGTGTCAGAGTATAGATAAAACAAAGCTAATATATTAGAGCTAGCCATCGATCTGAAATCCAGCCCAGTAAATACATAGCAATGACTTTATCTTCTTCGCTTTCATTCCTAGAACTACCTTTATTTCCCTTGCCAGAAGTAGTTTTGTTTCCAGGACAATCGTTGCCTTTGCACATTTTCGAGTATCGCTATCGCATGATGATCAACACTGTCCTAGAAGGCGATCGACGCTTTGGCGTGTTGATGATGGATTCCGAAACAGGACAGCCTACAAATGTCGGTTGTTGTGCTGAAATTTTGCAATTTCATCGCCTGCCTGACGATCGATTTAAACTACTGACAATCGGTCAGCAAAGGTTTCGGGTGCTGGATTATGTGCGCGAAAAACCCTATCGTGTCGGCATGGTGGAATGGATCGAAGATACGCCCAGCGACGAAAATCCCTATCTGTTGGCGACCGAAGTGCGAGAATTACTCAATGATGTTGTGCGCCTCTCCCAGAAGCTCACCGAGCAAGAAATCGAAATGCCGCAGATTCCGCGCAGCCCGATCGAACTGTCTTACTGGATTGCTAGCAATTTTCAGGGTGCAAGTGGTGAACAGCAAGCTTTGTTAGAAACTCAAGATACCTCAGCCCGTCTGCGCCGCGAAGCCGAAATTCTTTCGTCAACTCGCAGTCAGCTCGCGGCCCGTACAGTGCTCAAAGAGACCTTTAGTGAATAATTAGCGCATGAAAATTGGCGTTCCCACGGAAATCAAAGATCGAGAGTTTCGGGTCGGATTAACACCTGCCGCGATCGAATCTTTAGTAGCTCGATCTCATGAAGTCAAAATTCAATCTGGGGCTGGATTGGGGTCTGGGTTTAGCGATCGAGAATATGCTGATGCAGGTGCGATTTTAGTCGATCGAGCTGCCGAAATTTACGCCCAAGCATTGGTCGTCAAGGTCAAAGAACCATTACGGTCAGAATACAAGCTGCTCCAGTCAGAGTCGATCTTGTTTACTTACTTGCATCTGGCAGCCGATCGAGAATTGACTCAAGCTTTAATCGACTCAGGCGCGACCTGCATCGCCTACGAGACCGTCCAGCTTACTAATGGATTGTTGCCTTTACTCACACCAATGAGCATAATTGCGGGAAGATTAGCCGTCCAGTTTGGGGCGCACTTCCTCACACGGCAACAAGGTGGCAGAGGAGTCTTGTTGGGTGGCATCCCAGGTGTAAGCCCTGGCAGAGTTGTGGTACTGGGCGGCGGTGTGGTCGGCACAGAGGCAATTCGGATCGCGATCGGGATGGGCGCAAGGGTGCAGGTGTTGGATGTGAATCTGACACGGCTGGGTGAGCTAGAAAATATTTTCGGTTCAAGGGTGGAATATCTATTCAGTACACCTGCCAATATCACAGCGGCTGTAGCAGATGCCGATCTGGTAATTGGCGCAGTATTGGTAACTGGGAGTCGTGCACCTGTGCTGGTCTCAAAAGAACTGGTGAGTAAAATGCGATCTCACTCGGTAATCGTTGATGTCGCGGTCGATCAGGGTGGCTGTATCGAGACTGTGCATCCGACTTCCCACACCAATCCCGTATACGAAGCTGAAGGCGTATTACATTACGGTGTACCGAATATGCCTGGCGCTGTTCCTTGGACGGCAACTCAAGCTCTGGTCAATGCGACTTTGCCCTATGTCAGATCGATCGCCGATTTTGGACTCGATGCTCTCAACCGCGATCCAGCTTTAGCCAAAGGTCTAAATATTAAACACGGTAAAATCACTCACCCCGCCGTCGCTGCCGCCTTCCCCGACTTATAGAAGTGATTAGCTGATGAGAAATAGCAAAAACTGGCAACCTGGACACATACCCTGGGGAAGTTTACTCGCTATTTTTTTGCTTTGCTTTGTGCAGGGCTGGCTTTTGAGTGAAGCGGCGGTGGTTGTCGGGGTTGTGTTTCTGGTCAGTATTCCCGTTGTTTCGATCGCTGTATGTTCGCCCGATCGAAAAATTATCACGGCCCCGATTGCTGCTGCTTGGAGTGGGTCGATCGCTTGGACATTAGCAGAATCGATCGATAACTTCTGGCACGGTTCTCTATCTTGGTTAGCTATGGTGGCAGTAACGATGTCGATGTTTCTAGTTCTGGTATTTGCTTGGGCTTGGTGTGAAGTGGCGATCTCGATCGACAAACAGCTCGGTGAATATACGAGTTCGATCGACATATCACTAATGCTAGTAGTCAATTCTTGGCTAGGTTTATTACTGGGATGGTTTGCCGCCAGCAGATGATATGGAACGGAGAGGGAGGGATTCGAACCCTCGTTAAAGTCACCCCTAAACAGCATTTCCAGTGCTGCGCCTTCAACCACTCGGCCACCTCTCCTGAAAATTCAGGCATTTCATATTACCAGAGTAAAAGGTACATTCCCAAAATTTTTCTTACCGATTTAGCAAACTAAGTATTTTCAAGATCTGGATTACTGCCTTTTTTGTCTTGACTTACTTGTTTGACGCTAAACACTAAGTCCTGAATTGCGAGGAAGCGCAAGAGCTGAGATAGACATCTAATCGTGGGAGAGGCAATTCTGGTTGCGAGACTGCTAGTTCCCCAGCAGGCATGAAACGATCTTCATTGAGGCTCCCAAAACATTAGCAGGTTTGGGCGCGCAGCCAGGCCCAGGGCACGGTGACGAGTTTGTTTGAAGTTGGGACAAAAGCCCGTTGCCCGAAGACATCGTACTTATTCGATTCGATCGAATTGAGAATATTGCGGTACAGGATCAACGACGACCACACGGGCCAACGCGCATCTCGACACAAAAAAGAAATTCCTTGTTCGGCTTGACGATACATTTCCCGCGCCCGTCCGATTTGGAAACGCATCAGAGCCACCCAACGTTCATCGATCACGCCATTGAGTAAGTCTGTTTCGGTATAGTCAAAATAATTCAGATCTTCTAGGGGCAGGTAAATCCGTCCACGTTGAGCATCTTCGCCAATGTCTCGCAAGATGTTCGTGAGCTGCATGGCAATACCAAGCGCGATTGCGGCATCGGTAGCGATCGAAATCAAGTTAGCGTCAGTCGTATCAAATCCCATCACGGCCGCAGACATCAAGCCCACCGTACCCGCGACCCGATAACAGTACAAATGCAGATCGTCAAAAGTGTCGTATCGATCGTAGCTCAAATCCATCCGCATCCCCGCGATCATGTCCTTAAATGGCTGAATCTGGATCGGATAGTTGCTCACAGCATCGGCTAGGGCAACATCAGGAGCTTGGGGCGGTTTACCAGCAAAAGTGGACTCTAACTGAGCTTCCCAATCTGCCAGAGTTTGGGGCGTGGTCATATCTGCTTGCATCCCATCGACTAACTCATCGGTACGACGACACCAAGCATACAAAGCCCAAATTGCCTGTCGTTTGGCATTGGACATCAGCATCGTGCCAAGATAGAAAGTCTTCGCATACTTCGCTGTAATATGGCGACAGGTTTCGTAAGCCTCTGATAGTGTGACTGGATAGTGCATTCCCATGAGGCTAGGCAAGGGCTTTAGCGGCAGTTGTTTGACCAAGGTTCTGATTTGGGTTTGGACTAGCGTTATTATTAGACAAAGCCGATGAGTTATGTACAGCTTGTGCTGTCAGCTTACCAGAAAGTATGGCACCTTCCATACTGCCAAGATATTCCTGCATTGTGTAACTACCTGACAAGAAGAAATTAGCGATTGGGCTAGTTTGGTCAGGACGGTATTGCTGACGACCAGGAATCGCTTTGTAAACCGATCGTGGCGTTTTTACCACTTTTGCCTTCAACACTTTGGCGGGGCTGGGAATTTGATCGGGGAAAAGCTTAGCTAGCTCTTCGATCGTGGCCTCGACGATCGATTCGTCAGATTTACCGATCCAATCCGCCGCAGGGGCTAAAACAAGTTCCAGCATAGACTTGTCAGGATCGGCATAGGCGCGGCAGGTGTTGCTCATGTCAGCATAAACACTTAACAGTGGCGATCGAGAAAATAACAACTGATCGATGTCGGTGAGCTTTCGATCGAACCAGATCTGGACATTGATCACGGGTACGCCTTCTAAGCCTTCGAGTTTTTTGAAATAAGCCCGATCTTTCCACGCCTCTGGCAGCATTAACTTGAGCGCATCGACTGACATCGCCGAAACGTAAGCATCGGCAGTAATATCGCGATCTGGGCTCCCGTCATTGCCTCGCACGATTAGCCGATTCACCGTGCCATCAGGATTGAGTACGATCTGCTTAAGTGGGGCGTTGACTTCGATTTCACCACCACGCGCGGTCACATAATCTGCGATTGGCTGACACAGACGTTCTGGGGGCGCACCATCAAGGAAAGCAATTTTCGAGCCGTAGCGTTCACGTAAAAATTTATTCAGCGCGGTTAGGGTAATTGTGGCGGAAACTTCATCTGGGTCGATAAAAGTCAGAGCTTTAGAAGCAGCGATAAAAATATCTGTGTTTACCTGTTCGTCAATGCCTTGGAGTCGCAGCCATTCCGACAGCGTATACTTGTCCATCTCCTCGACATATTTTTGACCGCGCACGATCGCAGGCAGCAGACCGATCGCAAATCTGATCTTTTGATTCCAGGTCAACATGTCGTTGTTGCGTAAAATCGACACAATCACGTTAAACGGCGCAGGGATGTCAGGGACATCGAACCGTGACAGAGTGCCAGGTTTTTCGGGTTGGTTAAAAATTAGGGTGTGTTGTTTCCATTGCAATCGATCGCTAATTCCCAGTTCTGCCATCAGTTGCAGCATATTGGGATAAGCTCCAAAAAAAGCATGTAGCCCAGTTTCAATCCAGTCGCCATCTTGATCTTTCCAAGCAGCGACCAACCCACCTAAAACCTCACTGCGCTCCAGCACAATCGGGGTATGTCCCAAATCTGCCAGATATTTAGCACAAGATAATCCAGCCAGTCCGCCACCTGCGATCGCAACCCGCATATTTCACACAATAATTTTTTTACTTCAAATATTCTACTTCGCAAAGCTTAACAATTGTGCATTTTTGCTCACAAACACCACAACTTTCGCGACTTAAAGCAGGTTTAAAACAGAGTATAGATAAACGGGGCGATCGCCGAGCCATGCGTTAAGATAATCAGCCCACCAAGCAGTAGCAGTAAGATAATCGTGGGTAATAGCCAGTATTTTTTACGTTCTCGCATGAACGCCCACAAGTCTTTGATTAGTTCTAACATCAGAATGGTCTCTCCATATGTCGGTTCGATCGAACGTTGCTAGTGACTCGATATGTTTGGCGTTGCGGCTCAAATTTACGCTGCATCGGGTCGCCTTGAAATAAGCGCATCAAAAGTCCCGATGGCATCACCACTAAATAAAAAATAATCCCTAGAATTAGCCGAGTGTTGATCCAGCCCAAAACCAGACCAACTCTCATCCAGACTTGATAAACAGGTGCAAGGCTCATGGGAGCAGCTAATGCTAAAGCCCAGAGCGGCAGAGCGATCGACCAGGGCAAAACAGGCAGCGCATGACCTCTGACGATTGGAATTAATAGACCAAACAGAACGACAATGATCGTCCCTGTGAGTAAGCCGAAATCACGTAACCCTTCTCGACCGAGTTTTGGGATGTCATGCATAGGAAAGGTAACAGCTATCAATTATGAATAAATTAGTCTAGTTCAAACTCTTTTTGCCATGAAAGATCGCGCTCTAGTTGGGGCTGTTGGTGCTTGGAAAGTAGGCAGTTTTCGAGCACTAAATAATCCATTTCAGTACGCATAAAGCATTGGTAGGCTTGTTCGGGGGTGCAGACAATTGGTTCGCCGCGCACATTAAACGAAGTATTGACCAAAACCGCACAGCCAGTCAGGGCATCAAACTCAGATAGTAAAGCATGATAGCGAGGATTGGTTTCTTTGTGAACAGTTTGGACTCTAGCAGAATAATCGATGTGAGTGACCGCAGGAATTTGCGATCGCGCAATATTGAGCTGATCGATCCCAAATAGTTGTGATTGCTCTGGATCGATCGGATGATGCAGATCCTGTTTAACGTTAGCAACCAGCAGCATATAAGGGCTAGGGCTGTCTAAGTCGAAATAATCACTCACTCGCTCTGCCAGTACAGAAGGCGCAAATGGTCGAAAAGATTCACGGTATTTAATCTTAAGATTCATCACCGATTGCATTTTCGGATTTCGGGCATCGCCAATAATCGATCGACCACCTAGCGATCTTGGCCCAAACTCCATCCGTCCTTGAAACCAACCTACAACATTGCCCTGCGCCAAAATTTCAGCTAGGCGTGGCATCAGTTCGAGATCGTCCAATTCCTGATAGACTGCCCCAACCGATTCCAAATCATGGCGAATTTCGGCATTACTATAACAAGGCCCCAAGTAAGTTCCCTGCATTCGATCGCCGACTCGATCGATCGCCTGACTCGTAGACGGTGGATGGTGCATGGTAGAGGCATATCCATTGCGAGCATACCCATTTCCGATCGATCGATCGTGACTTACTAAAGACTCCGCATTTTCGGCGGATGGTCGATCGATTTCGGCATGGCGGGGTTCTTCTAAATACTGATGCCAAGTCGCCAACGCCGCGCCGATCGCCCCACCAGCATCTCCAGCCGCAGGTTGAATCCAGATATCTTTAAATACTTTCGATCGAAGGATATGACCGTTCGCCACACAGTTCAATGCTACACCACCCGCCAGACAGAGATAATCGACATCCAACTCTTGCCGTACGGTACGACAGAGCCGCAAGACTACTTCCTCGGTGACAACTTGGATCGAACTAGCGATATCCATTTCGCGCTGAGTCAGCTTTGCTTCAGGTTTTCGTGGTGCACCGCCAAATAGAGCATCAAATTTGCGATTGGTCATGGTCAGACCGACCGCGAAGTTAAAGTAGCTCATGTCTAACCGAAATGTCCCATCAGGCTTTAAATCCATCAGGTGATTTAAAATCAAGTCAACATACTTGGGTTCACCGTAGGGAGCCAATCCCATCAGCTTATATTCACCAGAGTTGACTTTAAATCCAGTGTAGTAAGTAAAAGCGGAATAGAGTAATCCCAATGAATGAGGGAAATCAATTTCCCATTTTGATGTGAGTTGATTACCTTCGCCTAACCAAATGGAAGTTGTTGCCCATTCACCCACGCCATCTAGACATAACACCGCCGCTCGATCGAATGGACTGGGGAAAAAAGCGGAGGCAGCATGAGCTTGGTGATGTTCGGTAAACAGTAACGGCGGCAATTCGCTCACTTTACAGCCAGAAATCTCCGCTAATTCTCTTTTCAGTACGGTTTTGAGAAATAGCTTTTCCTTCATCCAGACTGGCATGGCAGCTAGAAATGAGATAAAACCGTGTGGGGCATATGCCAAATATGTTTCGAGCAATCGCTCAAATTTAACCAGCGGTTTGTCATAAAAAACGATCTGGCTGAGATTTTGGAGTTTGATGTCTGCGGTTTTTAAGCAGTAGTCGATCGCCTGACTGGGAAATCTGGCATCGTGTTTTTTGCGGGTGAATCTTTCTTCTTGTGCTGCCGCGATGATTTTGCCGTCTTGGACAAGTGCTGCGGCGCTGTCATGGTAGTAGGCTGAAATTCCTAGGATATTAGTTGTCATGCCGTCTCATGTGAACCGCAGGTTGCTCACGGTTTAGGGTAATGACATGAAACGATAGCACCGCCAGTATTTCTTTGTCAAAATCCTCCAGTATAAAATTCACTTATGAATTAACTACGATCTGGCATAAGCACTCATGGGTTCTTTGATAAATTTGATATAGAGATGTTTAAATGTGGACTTAAGTACTCGTGGCGCGCCGAAATCAATTGGCATCATCGTCGATGGTAATTGCCAATCACTCACTTGCAAGCTTTCCCAAGCATCTCCGACAATTTCGATATGGGACAGATCGCTACACAAACCAGCCCGAATCGATGCCGCTACGGTTGGAACTTGCATCGGATCTACGCCTAAAATTTCGACAATTACCCGATCTAAAGCGAAGACATCCTGAGTTGCCGCGAGTAAGCCCAAGGCTTTTGGTTCACCACCGCTAGGCCCATTGCCCTCATGCCCGATGATGCCGTCAAGAATCGTTAACTGTGGTGAGATCGCCTGAGCCGTCTCAATTAGCATCTGGGCAAATTTCTCCGCGTCTTTACCCGCTTCCATGTGCCACCAAGCTTTCATCTTGCCAGGTACGCAACCAAACAAGTTTTTGACGCTAATGGTCAAGGTCAGTTGCATATGAGATTTGACTTTTGGCAAATTAATCACAACATCGGCATTCATGGCTTCTTTGCTTAGCCTGAGGTGCTGTAATGCGCCGCCCGTGGCATATCGATCGCCATGAAATTCGACAATTGGCACATCTAATTCCTCTAACATTTCCAGCAAACCATTTGTCCTTGCTACCCCCTTCGCACTACCAAATGCTGGACTGTCACCCAGAAAAGGCTTGCCCCCAACCTCTTTAACCATTTGCGCCACGGTATAGATTATTTCTGGGCGGGTAATGCATTCCTTGGTTGGTCTTGCCCCAGTCAGTAGATTTGGTTTAAGCAAAACTCGATCGCCAGATTTCACAAAACGATCGATCCCACCGAGTGGCTCTAGTAACTGTTCGATCGAACCTCTGAGGGCTTTGAGTCCGTAGTCATTGGCTTTGAGCAGGCTAACGATTGGTTTCATAACTCTCCATGAAATTTATATACTTATATTAAGTCTCGTTCTCAAGTTTTAGGCAGGAAGTCTGAGTAAAATCAGGGTGATGTAGTAGTAGATCAGTGGCGCGGTGAATACATAGCTGTCAGCCCGATCCATAATGCCGCCGTGACCTGGCATAATTTGACCTGAATCCTTCACCCCAGCATCGCGCTTCATCATCGACTCAGTTAGATCGCCAAGCAAGCTCGCAATCCCGATCAGTAAACCCAACACTCCCCCAGTCAGCCACCAAAATTGCCATTGTAAATACCATGCCCCAGCTAATGCCACCGCGACACAGCTAACTAAACCAAACGCGGCACCCTCAACGGTTTTCTTGGGACTAATGTCAGATAGGCGAGTACGTCCGATTAATTTACCCATCAAGTATGCGCCGATATCCGATGCCCAGATGCAGCAGAAGGCAAGGAGAACATAAATACCGCCTTGATCTAAGCCAAACAGGTAAGCGTCATGCTGATGTAACCCGCGCAGCCGAATCCAGAAACTCGGTAAGTAGCCGCCGTAAAATAAACCCAAAATCGAAGCAGAGATATCGGCGATCGTAGCGAATTTGGGTTGAAACAGCAGGTAAAAGCAAATAAATGTGCCTGCGATCGGGAGTACGGCATCGGCATATTCCACTCGCAACTGTGAAGTAAGCAGCAAAATCTGACTTACAGCCATCGTCGTCTTCACCGCAGGTATTGTGCCTTTAGCCTTGGCTAGCTGAAAATACTCCCACTGCCCTAACCCGATCAGGATGCTAAACACCGCCGTAAATGCCCACCCTCCAAGTGCGATCGCTCCTAATGCTAGAGGAATAGCTATAACCGCACTGATGATTCGAGTCCAGGGCATGAAAATCTCAACTTCAAGCTATTTCAAGTTAATTTCAGGTTAAGGCTCGATCGCAAGACTAGACCTAATTCTTGCTTTCTCTGCAAATCTGAATACCAATCAAAGCTGATCTCAGCTAGTCACCTATTCTAAAGAGAATTCCCCTCAACTAATGTGATTTAGGTATAAAAAATTACGCTGAATGTGAATTTTGAGATTAAGCAATGGCTTAGAATAATGGCTAAAGCAATAGCTGGCACGTAAAAGGTGTGAACTTAATTTATGCCACAATCTAAACCTCAATCCACACAAGCTAAGACTCACTATACGATACTGGGACTAACGCCTTGGGCAAATGAGCGTCAGATTCGACAAGCTTATCGCGAGCTAAGTAAGCTCTACCATCCCGACACAACCCAATTAAACCCAGAGGTAGCTGTAGAACAGTTTCGTCTGATTAACGCCGCTTATGGCACGCTAACTAATCCCGAACGTCGTAGCCTTTACGATCGAAGCATTCAGTTTACCCAAATCGCTACTGCGCCAATTCCAGATTCGATCGTTGCATCCGATCGACCCCTGCGTTACGATAGCGGTCTACCAAGTGAACGTCCCTTGTCTGGCGGTGAAATGTTTGCTTTACTAATCTTGGCTTTTACCTTTTTCGCGTGCTTGGTTCTGGTATTTCTAGTTGGTTTAGTGCGTGGCGATCAGTTGTTGCCTTTATCACTCTGAGGAATAAAAGAAAAAAAGTATTAAACTAGACCAAGTAGCCTTTCCACACATCTGCTGATGACTTTTCCCATGATTACTCTTCCAGTCCCAGAAACTGCTTTGTACAACCACACATTACCTGTGGTTGAGTCTTGGCTTCAGTCTCTAGGCTGCCAGCAGGACAGAAATAATCTCAACCTATGGTACGTCAAGCGTCCAGGCTGGGAAGCGGAGATTTCGATGGAAGTCGAAGATGTGAGAGTGAGGTATATCAATGCAGTCGCTGGGAATAAAGACGTATATCGTAGTTTCCCCTACTCGCTCAGCCGTAAAGACATTGAAGATGCCATTTTCATTGGTCCTTAAGCTCAAATCTGCGATCGCCCGATTGATTGAAACATATTCACTAGAGACTAACACCCGACTCTACTGCTGTGGCTCGACCACCTATCGCAAACAAGCTCAAGAAAGTGGGCTGGAGCCAGATGAAAGCTATTGTGTTGGTGAAATCAAAGATCTGCCTGACTTTGCGATCGAAGTCATAATCACTAGCGGTAGCATTGATAAGCTCAAGGTTTATCAGGGGCTGGGAATTCCAGAAGTTTGGTTCTGGGAAAAAGATCGGCTAATGTTATACCAGTTGCAGGGTGACAGATATAACCCGATCGATCGTAGTCAGTTCCTGCCAAACTTGGATCTAAATTTGTTGGTTCGAGCAATTAAGCTGTCAATTCAGTCAGATCAATTTGATGCTTTACTTGAGTTTCGGAATGCGTTGCGCTAATTTTTGTTTAAGTTAATTTGTTTAAATTAAGTCGATCAGTAGAGGAAAGGGTTGAGCAAAAAGTATAAAGTCGCTATTTTGGGTGCTACAGGCGCAGTTGGAACTGAATTCCTGTCCTTACTGGCGGAAAGAAATTTTCCGATCGCTGAACTGAAACTACTAGCTTCAGAAAACTCTGCGGGCAAAACCGTTGAATTTGGTAGCGGCGATCGAAAATCAACCCTCACGATCGAAGCCGTCACACCAGAATCCTTCGACGGTGTAGATATTGTCCTAGCTTCGGCAGGTGGCAATGTATCGAAACAATGGGCACCGATCGCCGCACGGGCTGGGGCAGTTGTGATCGATAACTCCAGTGCTTTTCGGATGGACCCCAGTGTGCCATTGGTCGTGCCAGAGGTAAATCCTGACGCAGCCGCCAAACATCAAGGCATTATTGCCAACCCAAACTGCACCACAATTTTGATGAATGTGGTAGTCTACCCGTTACATCGAGTTAATCCCGTCAAGCGAATCATTGCTGCCACTTATCAGTCGGCAAGCGGTGCAGGAGCAAGAGCGATGCAAGAGTTAACGCAGCAATCTCAAGCTATCCTGAATGGCGAAACCCCAAAACCAGAGATTTTCCCCTACCCAATCGCGTTTAACTTGTTTCTGCACAATACAAAGCTAAATGAGTTAGGCTACTGTGAAGAAGAGATGAAAATGGTGAATGAAACCCGTAAAATCTTTAATGCTCCCGATCTGCGAGTGACTGCAACTTGTGTGCGAGTACCTGTGTTGCGGGCACATTCGGAGGCGTTAAATCTAGAGTTTGCTGAACCATTCGATCGCGAAACGGCACGGCAAATTTTAGCAGAAGCCCCAGGTGTAAAGCTGGTAGATGATTGGGAAAATAACTATTTCCCGATGCCGATCGATGCCAGTGGTAAAGACGATGTGCTAGTGGGAAGAATTCGGCAGGATCTTTCTCATACTCACGCTCTCGATCTATGGCTATGCGGCGATCAAATTCGCAAAGGGGCGGCTTTGAACGCGGTGCAGATTGCGGAACTTTTAATTGACAGGAACCTTCTATAAGTTTATGGGTTTGATCGACTTTGGTCGGCTGATGACGGCAATGGTAACGCCTTTCGATCTTAAAGGCAAAGTTGATTATGAGGCGGCGGCGAAGCTAGCAGTGCACCTCCAAGCAACTGGCACAGATACGCTGGTGATCTGTGGTACTACAGGCGAGTCTCCTACCCTATCTTGGGATGAGGAGTATGAACTGTTTAAGGTTGTGCAGCAAGCTGTAGCAGGTAAAGCCAAGATTGTGGCGGGGACGGGATCTAACTCGACTTCGGAAGCGATCTCAGCCACCCAAAAAGCCGCCGCGTTGGGATTAGATGGGACGTTGCAGGTGACACCCTACTACAACAAACCACCACAAGAAGGCTTATACGCTCATTTCCTATCGATCGCGCAAGCCGCCCCAGAAATGCCAATAATCTTGTACAATATACCTGGACGTACTGGTTGCAAACTAGAGCCAGCTACAATTGCTCAGTTAGCCCAAGTCCCAAACATTGTTGCGATCAAAGAAGCCACTGGTGATCTCGATCAAGCAAGTCAGGTTCGAGCTACTACGCCACCTGAGTTTGATATCTATTCTGGTGATGACTCTCTCACTTTACCGATGATGGCAGTGGGAGCCAAAGGTGTTATCAGTGTTGCTTCTCATCTTGTGGGTAAGCAGATTCGGACAATGATCGAAGCCTTTGTCGATGGTAATGTGCAACTTGCCACTCAGACACACATTCAGTTATTTCCCCTGTTTAAGGCTTTGTTCTACACCACCAATCCCATTCCACTCAAAACAGCTTTACATTTGATTGGTCAAGATACAGGGGTAATGCGATCGCCCCTCGTCAAAGGTTCACCCGAACTAGCAGCCAAGCTCAAAATGGTAATGGATGAATTAGGTCTGATCTAACAAGTCTGGTTTATCTAAACAAACAAATAGTGGTTAGTCATGATTAGTCAATAGTGAACGGCACTAACAGCTAATTAGCAACTAACTAACACTATAAACAGCTTTCCTTTTAACTTATATACTCAACAAATCGGTAAATATGACAAAAACAGCAAATTCCCCAGCCCTCAAGATTATTCCTTTGGGTGGTCTCAAAGAAATTGGTAAGAACACCTGGGTATTTGAAATTAACGACGAGATTATGCTGCTCGATGGCGGGCTGTCATTCCCTGAAGATGGTATGCATGGTGTGAATATCGTGCTGCCTGACATGACCTATCTGCGCCAAAACAAGCACAAGATCAAGGGCATGATCGTGACGCACGGACATGAAGATCACATCGGCGCGATCGCATTTCACCTCAAGCAATTTGATATTCCTGTAATCTATGGGCCACGTTTGGCGATGGCGTTACTTGAAGACAAACTACGTGAAGCGGGTGTATCTAATCGCACCGAGTTGCGTCGGGTTGGACCGCGTGATGTCGTGCGGGTCGGTAATAGCTTCTTCGTCGAGTTTATTCGTAATACTCATTCGATCGCTGACAGCTTTACAATCGCGATCAACACTCCTGCGGGTCTAGTGATTCACTCTGGCGACTTCAAGGTTGACCATACGCCTGTCGATGGTGAATTTTTTGACTTCCAGCGTTTAGCAGAACATGGTGAAAAAGGCGTATTGTGTCTGATCAGCGACTCTACCAATGCCGAAATTCCTGGGGTTACGCCTTCAGAACGATCGGTCTATCCTAACCTCGAACGCATATTCGCCGCCGCTAAAGGTCGCGTCTTGGTCACGACATTTGCGTCCTCGGTGCACCGCGTCAACATGATTCTCGATATCGCTGACAAACAAGGTCGTGTGGTTGGAATTGTGGGTCGATCGATGCTTAACGTGATTGCCCATGCCAGAAACTTGGGATATATCAAGTGCCGTGATGATTTGATGCAGCCTTTAAATAATCTGCGCCACTACCGCGATGACCAGATTTTGATCTTGACCACAGGTTCGCAAGGTGAACCGATGTCTGCACTGACCCGCATGGCAAATGATAGTCATCAAGTTAAGATTCGCCAAGGCGATACGGTAGTATTTTCGGCGAACCCAATTCCAGGTAACACAATTCCTGTGGTGCGGACGATCGACAAGCTGATGGCAATGGGCGCAAATGTGATCTATGGCAAGGATAAAGGTATCCATGTCTCTGGTCACGGCGCGCAAGAAGATCAAAAGCTGATGTTGGGACTGGTTCGTCCTAAGTTCTTCTTCCCTGCTCACGGTGAGTTGCGGATGTTGTTGCAACACGCCAGAATGGCGGAAGCGATGGGTATTCCCAAGGAAAATATTGTGATCGCCGAAAATGGTGATGTGATTGAAGTTTGCCAAGAACACATCCGCGTTTCTGATAAAGTGCCTTCTGGCGTGGAATTGGTTGATTCTTCGCGTGAAGGTGTAGTCAAGGGTGATGTGTTACGCGATCGACAACAGATTGCAGGTGATGGCATCGTCACGATCGCCGCTTCGATCGGTTTAGATGGCAAACTCTCGGCGACACCTGACATTCAGCTTAACGGTGTAGTGTTGCCAATGGATCGATCGCAGATTCTGGCATTCATTACCGAGGCAATCCAAAATACTTTATCGCGTTCTTGGACCGACTTTGCTCGGACTCAAGATGACCTGAAGGTCGAAATTGACTGGGTTGGATTGCGCCACCAACTAGAGCGCGATCTGACTCGCACTCTGAAAAATCAAATGCAGAGCCGTCCAATGTTGGTGCTGCTGTTGCAGACTCCTGGCTCGGCTGTACCTCCGGCGGTGGCTAAGTCGGACACTCCGAATAAGAGCGTTATTCTCAATCCAAATAATGGCTCATCTCCTGCTGCTAAACGCCGCCGTGCTACGGCTGGGGCTGTCTCTTAGTCTCTTAGCTAGTAGTTAAATTAAAAGAAGATGGTTTGTTTAATCGACAAGCCATCTTTTTTATGTGAGTTGGTTTTGACTCTGCTCAGTCAACATTAGCTGAGCACTAATTAACCCTACCCGTAACTGGCGAACTCGCACTAGCATAAGCCTTTACAGGAATCCGTCCCGCCAAAAACGCCAACCTACCCGCTACCGTCGCCATCCCGATCGCCCTACCCATGCTTACAGGATCGTGAGCTTGCGCGATTGCCGTATTCACCAACAACGCCGCCGCCCCCAACTCCATCGCCGCCGCCGCCTCACTTGGCGCACCAATACCAGCATCCACCACCACAGGAATTTTTGACTGCTCAATGATAATTGCAATATTCGCTGCATTCTTTAAGCCCTGCCCCGAACCGATCGGCGAACCCAGTGGCATCACCGTCACACAGCCAATTTCCTCCAAAGCCTTTGCCAACATCGGATCGGCATTGATATAAGGCAGCACGGCAAAACCCTCTTTAACCAATTGCACTGCCGCATGATAAGTCCCCAGTGGGTCAGGCAATAAATACTTCGGATCGGGAATCACCTCCAGTTTGACAAAATTATTATCTTCTTGCCCCAAAACCTTCGCCATCTCTCGCCCCAGCCGAGCCACCCGCACTGCCTCATCCGCCGTCTGGCAACCCGCCGTATTTGGTAAAAGCCAGTATTTCTGCCAATCTAGAGCCTCCGCCAGACCCTCATGCCCTGCCGCATTAGTCTGTACTCGCCGCACCGCCACCGTGATAATTTCGCATCCACTCGCCTCGATCGCCGCCTGCATCACCTTAAAATCAGAGTACTTACCCGTACCAGTCATCAGACGCGAGTTAAATTTCCGCCCCGCGATCGAAAGCGGCTGGTCAAGCGTAGGTTGTAAAGTCTTTTCGGTGGTGAGCATGAATGGCAGCCTTAAAAGTTAAGTTACAGGTATTGTAAGGTAATCACAGAGAATCATATTTGATGAAATCGATCGAACAGCCACAAATTAACCTCGCTAAAGTACGAGTAAGGGAGCATGTCAACCCACTCGGCAAAAAATATCAAGAACCCACACCTGCGCCTGACTGGTCAAGTGTATATGGCGATTGGTCAAAACCGCTTAGTCTCGATATTGGCTGTGCTAAAGGCGGATATATTCTGGAAATGGCGCAACTCCAACCCGAGTGGAACTTTTTGGGTTTAGAAATTCGGGAGCCGTTAGTGCATCGCGCGATTGCGATCCAACAAGAACTGCACTTAGACAACCTGTATTACTTATTTTGTAACGCTAACAACTCATTAACAAGCTTACTCCCGCCCGCCAAAGTGCAACAGGTGACAATTCAGTTTCCCGATCCTTGGTTCAAGCGACGACAACACAAACGACGTGTCGTGCAGCCCGAACTGGTAGAAACCCTGACCAAAATCCTGATGCCTGGGGCGCAAATTCTATTACAGTCAGATATTCAGCCCGTGTCGATCGAAATGATCGAGTACTTTGATGCCCACCCAAGATTTACGAATTTAGCGGGCAAAGGACAGTTTGCCGATCGCGATATTTATCCACCTCATCAGCCCACAGAGCGCGAACAGTGGACGATCGATCGGGGTGGTAAAGTTTACAGGGGCGTATTCACTTACCAATGACCAATTCTCTGAACATTTAGACGAAACAGCGTGAGCCTAAATCTATTTGCTGATGTTAAAAATTATTACTTATTGTAAAATAATATAAACAGACTTTAGTAATCGGTCAAAGTAAGGAAGGTTAAATGTTAAGTAAGCTGGAAAAAATGAGCGTCGAAATCGAAAGAGGTTATGCCACTGACGAAGACTTGCATTTCCTCAAAGATTATGTTGACTCATTTAGTCTGCGACTGAGTGCTTACAACAAAATCCGTGAGCTGGAAAAAGAGATTGTCGAACAGGTTGAAGCTAAGCTGAATAAGATCGACCCTAACCTCCTCAATACTGGTGACAAAGATGTGAGTGGCAAGTGGAGGCGTGACACCTTCAGGGCTTTGCGGCACTCAGCGATTACAGTTTTGATTGACGATCCCGATCGACTAAAAGATCAATTCCTGACTTGGTATCAAACGATCATGCAGGCTTTTGGTGCCGAAAAAAGCTGCAACGCTACCTATTCAGTGATGCAAGATGTGGTAGAGCGAGTTTTACCACCTAGTGAGGCCAAACTACTACGTTCAGTATTAGAACTAAATCGCAGCATCCTCGGTAGTGTGCCACGCTCTACCTAATGTCATACTGGTAATAGTTCGTAACCTAACTAAATAATTTTGATGTATACCGTTGAATTAACTTTAAAAGGCAGTCCGATGGCTGTGTCTGTACAGCGCAAAGAAAAAGAAGACGCAGAAAAGCTCTATCAATCAATTGTTGACATGCTGCAATCAGGCAGTGCGAAGTTAGTTGAACTTACCTGTGAAAAGCAAGAAGACAAAAAACTGACAGTGCTTACGACCGAGATTTCGGCGATCCAAGTCTCTGAAAAGACTGGTTCTGCTTCAATGGCAAATGTTGGCTTTGGTCGCAGTTAGGGCGCTATGAGCATTTCTACTAGCAATGCGATCGCCACAGTCGATCTGTCTTTTGGTTGGAAATCGACCGCACCAGTGCTAGACAAATGCACTCTATCAGTACCCAAGGGCGAATTTTGGATGCTATTGGGTACTAATGGTAGCGGTAAATCGACCTTACTAAAACTGTTGGCAGGGTTGCTGACACCACAATCAGGGCAGATTCAACTTAACGGCAAGGTCGGATTTGTGTTCCAAAATCCCGATCATCAATTAGTCATGCCCACAGTCGGCGCAGATGTGGCTTTTGGCTTAGTGTCTGAGAATCTCTCGCATATCGAAACTCAAGCACGAGTATTTGACGCGCTCAGTGCCGTAAATCTCCAAGGGTTGCACCGTCGTCCCATTTATGCGCTCAGTGGTGGACAAAAACAACGGATTGCAATTGCAGGGGCGATTGCGCGTCAAGCTGATATCCTCATCCTCGATGAACCAACCGCACTATTAGATGCCGACAGCCAGTCCGATCTTGTGGTTGAGGTGCGCCGCCTCGTCAAAGAACAATCCCTCACAGCTTTGTGGGTCACCCATCGTCTTAATGAACTTGATTATGCGGATGGAGCTTTCCTGCTCAAGCAGGGGAAAGTCACCGATCGAGGCAACCCTGCTCGATTAAAACGGCTACTCACCGACTAAGCTGATAATTTGGAGTAAATCCGCATGAATGAAGCTAAAGAGTTGAAATATGCTTACTATCCTGGCTGTGTGTCAAAAGGAGCTTGCAAAGAACTACACGCTTCGACTACAGCGATTGCTAAAGCCTTAGGAATCGAATTAGTTGAACTGCAACAAGCCTCCTGCTGTGGTTCTGGCACATTTAAAGAAACTGATGAGTTATTGGAAGATACGGTGAATGCGCGGAATATCGCTCTCGCCGAAGCGTTAAATTTACCTGTGATGACGCAGTGCAGCACTTGTCAGGGTGTTTTAGGGCGAGTGAATGATAAGTTGAAGTTTGGCGATCCGCAACGTCGCGATCGAGTCAATGAATTCCTCGCTGCCGAAGGTCATCATTATCAAGGCACGACCGAAGTTTTACATCTCCTGTGGGTTTTACTGCGAGATTATGGCTTAGATCGGTTGAAAGAGAAACTGAATCGATCGCTAGCACCATTAAAATGTGCTTCTTTTTATGGCTGCTACTTGCTACGGGCGCAAACTGTCACACGGTTTGATGACCCTTACAATCCCGAATCGCTCGAAAACGTGTTTCGCACCGTGGGAGCAACACCTGTCTATTACGAAGGACGTGTGCAGTGCTGTGGCTGGCCGATTTCCAGTTATGCCACCAATGCCTCATTCTCAATGGCAGGGCGACATCTTGCCGCTTCGATCGATGCGGGTGCAGATTGTATTGTCACTCCCTGCCCGCTCTGTCATCTCAATCTCGATTCCCGTCAGCCTGAAGTCGAAAAAGTAATCGGACGTAAGTTAGGCATTCCCATCCTCCATCTACCGCAGCTAATCGGCTTGGCACTTGGTATCGATCCTGTGACATTGGGACTAAATCACCATATTGTCTCGACTACACCTGTGTTGAGAGTACTTAGTGAGTGAGAACTTCGCTAATTATTCCTAAGTTCGTTAATCGCAGGATGCAGAGATTGAATATTTCTAGGGACTTTCCTGAGACCGCCTACGACATCTAAAATCCAAGCTAGAATTATGACGTTAAGCTGTAAGCCTCCAAGCCATGAGCCAAACTGTAATTGAGACTGATAACCAACACTTTATTAAACAGTCGATAACATGGGAGCAGTTCAAAGCTGTGCAATCTGCCTTTGCAGAAATCGGCGGGGTGCGGCTGATGTATTGTGAGGGAGTATTAGAAATTGTGGGTATTGGACGACTGCATGAAATGATCTGTACTTTGCTGGGAATGCTGCTAGGGCAATATTTCATGCTCAAACGTATTCGTTTTGTATCTACGGGAGCATATACTCAGTCTGTTAAAGGACTTACGGAGTTTCAAGCAGATTTGTCCTATAACTTTGATATGGAGAAAGAGATTTCTACTTTGTGCATTGAGGTTGTGGTGACTAGTGGCAATCTGACTAAGCTCAGAAAATATCAATTATTAGCCATTCCTGAAGTTTGGTTTTGGGAAGAGGGGGAAATTAGTATTTTTTGCTTGCAGGATGGGAATTATGTGAAGATGCAAAGCAGTTTATGTTTGCCCGATCTGAATATTGACCATTTAGAGGAATGTTTGTTGATGGATTCTCAACTAGATGCCATGCTGGCTTTTAGTGACAGATACAAATAATTTGTTATTTGTATCTCTTAATATGTATACATTTTTACAGATAATATAGTTCTAGCGTATCTTTATTTCTTTTTTGGGATATCCCTTTTTGCTCCAGAGAAATCTGTATTTTTGAGCATGGCTCCCTTAAAACTGACATCCGTTAAGTCAGCAAATTTAAAAGATGTACCCACAGTATTTTTAAGTGTTTCGATCGAAACTAACAGGGCTTTTACCGCAAATACTGCCCCGATCGAACTGATAATTACATAAATAAAGGCATAGACGATCGACACGGTAATTGTTTCACCAGATCTAGCGATCGAAGCACTTAAAGCCCCACTTAAAACCGAAGTCACCGCAAAATTACTTGCCACCGCCGCCGCGATCGAAAAATTACTCACGAATTGGAACAAATGCCTGCCACCGAGCGCATAATCCAGTATAAACGTGACAATCCCCGCAAAAATTAGTGCCACGGTAAACACTGTCCAAACCGTTGGTAATGCCAGTGCCGTATCCAGATTGCCAGCAAAACCGCAAACCACTGCCACACTCACCCCAAATAAACTGGCGATCGAAAAGGTGATCGCCAATCCCAAATCACCTGCGATTACCACAGCAAAACAAAACCCCAAAGCAATCGCCACGGCAAACACTTGATTTCCGATCGCGGTTACACCCGCCGCAATCGCCACCGCCACCAGCAAGCCTGAAATTGAACAAGTAGTGATAGCTGCCACCATAGCAACTGCCAAAGAAATCGCCACCGCAATCAGATAATTCCCCGCAATTGCAAAGGCGATCGCATCACCTGTCGCCACGGCAAATGAGATCGCCAACACGATTAAGGTAAATTGCTGCCTAAAACTAATCCCCGCTCTAGCTTGCTCGAAATTTGCTCCGATCAGGTTAGCCCCACTAAAATCACAACCCCGAATATCTGCACCCCGAAAGTCAGCACCTCTGAGATACTGTCCCTTAAAGCTTCGATCGCGTAAATTCCGACGAGGAAAAGTTGCCAATTGCGAATGTTTAATTAATCACGCTCAATTATAATCAAATCGCATAAGTGAGCGGGAAAGATTTGGCATCCTTGGGCTTGATAAACACACGTTGTTGCGGTTCGATCTGGAGTTCGCTGTATCGATCGCGCGTGACATGAGCAGTTAAAACCTGACCGTCATCCAACACCAGTTCCACCTGAATTTCCCATCCCAAATGAATGATCCGATTAATCCGAGCTGGAGCCGTAGAACCATTAGCCTGAGTCTCGATCCAGATATCTTGGGGACGAATAAAAATATGATCGTCACTCGCAGGATCGCCCAAAATCTTGGTACTGCCAGGAATGACATTGACTGGCCCAATGAAACTCATCACAAATGATGTCGCAGGATTGTCATAAATCTCGGCAGGCGTACCAATTTGTTCGATCTTGCCCTTGTTCATCACCACCACCGAGTCCGCCACCTCCATCGCTTCTTCTTGATCGTGGGTGACAAATACACTAGTAACATGAACCTCGTCATGCAAGCGGCGTAACCAAGCCCGAAGTTCTTTCCGCACCTTGGCATCCAACGCCCCAAATGGTTCATCTAGCAGTAATACCTGTGGCTCTACGGCTAAAGCTCTTGCCAGTGCTACACGTTGCCGTTGCCCACCCGATAACTGTGAGGGATAGCGATTGCCCAAACCTTGGAGCTGCACTAATTCCAGTAACTCCTCAACCTTGGCTGTAATCTTTTCTTTCGACGCTTTACGAATTTCTAGCCCAAACGCAATGTTTTTTCGCACGGTCATATGCTTGAACAGGGCATAGTGCTGGAACACAAAACCGATATTTCGATCGCGCACATCTCGATCGGTAGCGTCTTCCCCTGTGAGAAAAATTCTGCCACTATCGGGATTTTCTAACCCTGCAATCAGGCGTAACAATGTTGACTTGCCCGAACCAGATGGGCCTAACAAGGCTACAAGCGATCCAGTGGCAACATCGACACTAACTCGATCTAGTGCCTGAAAATCCCCAAACTTTTTTGAGACATTTTGAATGACTATTCCCACCTGATACCTCAATAACTTGCTATAACTTGCTAGATTTACGAACGTCGATCGAAATGAATCCCCAGTTTACCCATGTTATTACCGTTGATTATGCAATCATAAATCATGTTTAAGCAAGTTAACAACGATCGAGTCGCAAATAATCCACAAACTACCAAACTCAGGTCGTTGATTGTTGCTCAATGAACTTCATCCACATCTGCTCATAAGCTAATTCGATCGATTGGGTTAACTCCTCAACGCCGCGCTTTTCATCTCGACGTAGTCCCTGAGCTTGCCGAAGGGATCATCCGAAGCGGATAGAGCGTGGGATTCCCGTCTAGGAGCTAAAGTTGGCTGAGCATAGCAAAAAGCTGCAGGCAAGAGCGGTTGCATACAGTCGCATACAAGTGACTCACTGAGCTAATACTCGCAAAACAAGAACAAGTGCAATTGATACCGATTGATGTTCTAGAGGCTCTCGGTGAAGCTCTTCTGGACTTTAGAGGAATAGAGGATCTAGAGGTTTGGCTGCGAGAAAATGTTGGTCGTTAAGCGTGGTTTAAATTCGATCGCTAATTTTGCTAAGATCGCACAGACTAAGTTAGCAGGTCAAAGACATGGTTAACCTTTCATATCTCCAAGACCAGATTTTGCCCACCGCCGAACAATTGCCATCCTCTGACGAAACCCCTGTGGACAATCAACTCCAAAATGATATTCCCAATCTATTGCTTAGCCTCCTCGCCTCAATCTGGGCTGAGCGCGGTGATTGGTACTTTGGCGTGGATATGGCTGTTTACTATAGCCCCGATGAAGAAGCGATCGTTCCTGATGGGTTTTTGGCAATAGGGGTGCAACGCGATAGTGGAACGAGAGGCAGGCTGAGCTATGTAATCTGGGCTGAGAAAGTAACACCGATATTGGCTCTAGAAGTTATCTCTGAGCGATACAACAGTGAATATGAAGATAAACTTGCAGATTATCAGAGTTTGGGAATCTTGTATTATGCGATTTACAATCCATTTAGTGGTAGACGCGGACGATATAAATTTAGACAAAAGCTAGAGATCTACAAGCTGGTCAAGGGCAAATATAAGCTAGTCAATGGTGATGGTAATTGGACATGGCTGCCTGAGATTGGCTTAG
>ENA-ORBV01001079-ORBV01001079.1-microbial-mat-metagenome-genome-assembly--contig:-NODE-1079-length-62223-cov-7.093763_pt1 | contig 62223 bp, 57 predicted proteins | sample MGYA00237777_ERZ505514 | MGnify/ENA primary metagenome ERZ505514 (study PRJEB26160, sample SAMN06269048) | microbial mat metagenome | isolation source: Oligotrophic lake microbial mat | place...
TTTCAAGCAGAAGACGGCATACGAGATTCGCCTTAGTCTCGTGGGCTCGGAGATGTGTATAAGAGACAGGCGCCGCCGCCGATTGAGCCAATTGTCTTCCAGCGGCAGGTTCACCAACACCGTACGCCCGAGCAGGGCAGCATCGCGCAAGAACGTGGCGTCGTCAGGCACGTGCTCGAGCACGTCGCTCATAACCACTGTATCAAAGGCACCCGGCTGTAGCGCACGAAAGTCACCGCAGATGAACACCAATGACGGGAAGCGCGCATGCGCAGCCTGCACATTGGCCGCCGAGATGTCCACACCCACCCGCCGTGCACCGGGCGCAGCGGGTAGCGCAGCCAACAACTCGCCGGTGGCGCAGCCAATCTCGAGCACGTCGCCCAGGGCTTCGGGGCATGGCAGCAGCGCGAGCAGATGAGGCAGCTTGAACAGCGCCACTTCGATGTTCACTTGCGCTTGTTCGAAGGATCCCGCCTCGCGGCGCGCGACATACTCAGGGAGATCGTCGTAGAGCGCTGCAAAGTCAACAGCAGGGGCCTCGGGCATGTCACGCGGCCCCGACTTCATGGAGCGAGCCCAGCGCGCAGTGCCGCCGCCACCCGGTCCTGATCAGCGTCGCTCAAGTCCGCACTCATCGGCAGGCTCAGCACCCGTGCCGCCAGGCGGCTGCTGACGGGGCAGCAGTCGGGGCAGCAATGCATGGCGTACGCAGGCTGGTGGTTCAGCGGCTTGGGGTAGTGCACGGCGGTGGGCACGCCGGCGGCCTTCAGTGCGGCTTGCACCTCGGCGCGGCGATCCACCATCACGGTGAACTGGGCGTATACGGAATTGCGGTCGGGGCGCACGGTGACCTGTTCGATGCCGGCCAGCAGTTGCCCGTATCGCGCGGCGACGGCTGCGCGCCGTTGCAGTTCCCAGTCGAATCGCTCCAGCTTGGCCAGCAGCACAGCGGCCTGCAGGGTGTCCAGCCGACCGCCCACGCCGACACGTGTGTGGTGGTAGCGGCCGCTCTGGCCGTGCACACGAATCTCGCGCGCGGCCTGCGCCAGGGCGTCGTCGTCGGTGAACAGCGCACCGCCGTCGCCGTAACAACCCAGCGGCTTGCTGGGAAAGAAGCTGGTGGCGCCGAAGGTGGACAGTGCGCACGAACGCCGGCCCTGGTACAGCGCGCCGAAGCTCTGCGCCGCGTCTTCGATGACCGCCAGACCGTGGCGTGCGGCGATGGCATTGATGGCGTCCATGTCAGCCACCTGCCCATACAGGCTGACCGGCATGATGGCCTTGGTGCGCGGCGTGATCTTCGCTTCGATCAGCGTGGCGTCGATGTTGGCCGTGTCGGCCTGCACATCCACGAACACCGGCTTGCCACCGGCCAGCACGATCATCTCGGCGGTGGCGGCAAAGGTGAAGGGCGTGGTGATGACTTCGTCGCCAGGCTGGATGTCCAGCGCCATCAGCGCGATCAGCAACGCTTCGGTGCCGCTGGCCACGGTGATGCAGTGTCGGTTGCCGGTGAAGGTGGCGAGTGCGGTTTCCAGCTCGGCCACCTCGGGTCCCATGATGTACTGGCCGTGGTCCAGCACACGCTGGATACGTGCATCGACGCTTGTTTTCAGCGCCGCGTACTGGGTCTGCAGGTCGGTGAATTGCATCGTGTCAGATCAGACTCAGGGTGCCGCCCTGCAGGCGGTAGCGCTCACCGGTGCTGGGGCAGGCTGCGGTCAGGTCTTCTGCGTCACCGCTGGCCGGCAATGCCAGCCTTTCGCCGTGCCGGCTCATCCAGCCGATGCGCCGCGCCGGCACACCCACCACCAGCGCAAAGGCCGGCACGTCGCGGCTCACCACTGCACCGGCGCCGACAAAGGCGTATTCGCCGATGGTGGTGCCGCACACCACCGTGCAGTTGGCGCCCAGCGTGGCGCCGCGCTTCACCAGCGTGCGTCGGTACTCACCCTTGCGCGGCACCGCGGCACGCGGGTTGTGGACGTTGGTGAAGACCATGCTGGGGCCGCAGAACACATCGTCTTCCAGCGTCACTGCGTCATAGACCGACACGTTGTTCTGGATCTTCACGTCGTGGCCGATGTGCACGTCGTTGGCGACAAACACACCCTGCCCCAGCGAGCACCGTGCGCCGATGCGTGCACCGGCGCTGACATGCACGAAGTGCCACACATGCGTGCCGTCGCCAAGCTGTGCGCCTTCATCGACGATGGCGCTGGGATGAACAACGACCGCCATCTAGAAGACCAGCGGCAAGCCGACGCGTGTGCCGTCGCGTGCGCTGCGGTAGGCCGCGATGATGACTTCCAGCGAACGCAGGCCTTCGTAGCCGTCCACTTCGGCGTGTTTTTCGCCGCGCAGCGTGGCGATGACGTTGTCGTAGTACAGCGGGTGGCCCGGGCCATACACCGAAGGCGCGGCGTAGCTGGCGTCCTTGATGGCGGCGTCTTCGGCGCGCACTTCGTCGAATTCCCAGTGGTCGATGCGGTTCACCGCCACCCCGCCGATGCGCACGGTGCCACGTTCACCCAAGATCGTGATGCTGCCTTCGAAGTTCTTGCCGTGCGTGAGCATCGTGACGTTGATGCTGGCCAGGCCGCCGCTGCGCAGGCGCAGGCTCATCACGCCGGTGTCTTCGGCTTCGATGGCCCTGGCCAGCGTCGCGGTGTAGGCGTGCACGCTGTCCACGGGGCCGACGAGCCAATCGACCATATCGACGTAGTGGCTGGCCTGGTTCAGGAAGGCGCCGCCGTCCATGTCCCAGCGCCCGCGCCACGGTGCGTCGTCGTAGTAGCTTTGCGGGCGCGTCCAGAAGACGTTGACGTTGACCATGTGGACACGGCCAAACCGGCCGCCGTCCACCGCCGCCTTCAACAGCTGCATGGTCGGGTTCAGGCGGTTTTGCTTGACGACAAAGAGCTTGACGCCGGCGTCGCGGCAGGCGCGCACCATGGCCATGCCGTCGTCCCACTTGGTGGCCATTGGCTTTTCGCTCAGCACGTGGCGGCCGGCAGCGGCCACCTGCATGGCCTGGCGCGGGTGCAGGCCGCTGGGCGTGGCCAGGGTCACGATGTCAGCGTCGCAAACGTCCAGCAGCGCGTCAAGCGAAGCGAATCCGGCAGCGCCGGTTTTGTCCACGGCCGCTTGCAACGCCTGCGGGCGGTTGTCGCACACAGCCACCAGTTCGGCCCGCCCCTGGTGCTGCTTCAAGGCTTCGAAGTGATTGGCCGAAATGCGACCGCAGCCCACCAGGGCAAAGCGGATCGGTCGATCAAGGATGGGCTCTTGCCGGGGCACTGTGGGCTTCATGCAGCCGAGAATTCTACGGCTGCGCCTAAAATTGAAGCAGAAACAACGAGTTGAAGATGAGTGACACGCCCAACACCACGCCGAGCACCGCCCCGAACGCCGCCCCGAACGTCGCCCCAAACCCCGAGAACCAGTTGATCACCGAGCGGCGCGAAAAGCTGCAACTGCTGCGCGCCCAAGGTGTCGCCTTCCCCAACGACTTCAAGCCCAGACACCACGCGGCCGACCTGCACCTGAAGTACGGCCCGGTCGACAACGAAACGCTGGAGCCGCAAGCCATCGCCGTCAGCGTGGCCGGCCGGCTGATGCTCAAGCGCGTGATGGGCAAAGCCTGCTTCGGCACGCTGCAGGACGGCTCGTTTGGTGACAAACACGGCCGCATCCAGCTCTACATCACACAAGACGCGGTGGGCCCCGAAGCGCTGGCCGCCTTCAAGCACGGCGACCTGGGCGACATCCTGGGCTGCGAAGGCACGCTCTTTCGCACCAAGACCGGTGAGCTGTCGGTCAAGGCGACCAAGGTCCGGCTGCTGACCAAAAGCCTGCGCCCTTTGCCCGACAAGTTCCACGGCATGAGCGACCAGGAACAGAAGTACCGCCAGCGCTACGTCGACCTGATCACCGACGAAACCGCACGTGCCCGCTTCGTGGCGCGCAGCAAGGCGGTCAGCTCGATCCGCAGCTTCATGGTCGAACACGGCTTCCTGGAAGTGGAAACGCCCATGCTGCACCCCATTCCGGGCGGCGCCAACGCCAAGCCCTTTGTCACCCACCACAACGCGCTGGACCAGGAGATGTTCTTGCGCATCGCGCCCGAGCTCTACCTGAAGCGCCTGCTGGTGGGCGGCTTCGAGCGGGTGTTCGAGATCAACCGCAACTTCCGCAACGAAGGCATCAGCGTCCGCCACAACCCCGAATTCACGATGATGGAGTTCTATGCGGCCTACTGGACGCACCATGATCTGATGGACTTCACCGAAGCCGTGCTGCGCCACGCCGCACGTGCGGCCACGGGTTCAGCCGCCCTCACCTACGCCGGCCAGCCGGTGCACCTGGACCAGCCCTTCACGCGCCTGAGCGTGTGCGAGTCACTGGTCGTGCATGCTGGCCTGACACAAGAGCAGACGCAGGACATCGGTCTGCTGCGTGCGCGTCTGTTGGCCGCTGGCCATGAAGCGCCTGCACACTGGAAGCTGCCCGAGCTGCAGTTCGGCCTGTTCGAGGCTGAAGTGGAGTCCAAGTTGTGGCAGCCCACCTTTATCATCGACTACCCCGTTGAAGTGAGTCCGCTGGCGCGTGCGTCCGACAGCAACCCGGCCATCACCGAACGCTTCGAGCTCTTCATCACGGGGCGCGAATACGCCAATGGCTTTTCCGAACTGAACGATGCCGAAGACCAGGCCGCACGGTTCCAGGCGCAAGCGGCCAACAAGGAAGCCGGGGACGAAGAAGCGATGTACTACGACGCCGACTTCATCCGCGCGCTGGAATACGGCATGCCGCCGGCCGGCGGCTGCGGCATCGGCATCGACCGCTTGATGATGCTGATCACCGACAGCCCGAGCATCCGTGACGTGATCCTGTTCCCGGCCCTGCGCCGCGAGAGTTGACACATGGATGCCACGCGCCTGCTGTCGCTGACTGAAATCGAAGCGGCGGTCTGGCGCGAACTCGGTGCCGCCGTGCGGGTGCGCGGCCACGGCTGGCGGGTGGCCGTGCTGGCCACCGTGGACGGCGACGCGGCCGATGCACGCAGCATCGTGCTGCGCGACCTGGATGCGGCCGAGCGCACACTGCTCATGTACACCGATGCGCGCAGTCCCAAAGCGCATCAGCTGGCGGCACATCCGCACGGCACGCTGGTGCTGTGGAGCGCGGCGCTGGGCTGGCAATTGCGCCTGCGTGTGGCGCTGTCGCTGGAAACGTCGGGCCTGCGGGTGTCGTCGCGCTGGGCGCAACTGAAGCTCACGCCGGCGGCGCAGGACTACCTGTCACCGCTGCCCCCAGGAACCGCCTTGGACGCACCCGCGCCAGAACGGCAAAGCCGCGACCACTTTGCAGTGCTCGCGGCCCGGGTGCTGTCGCTCGACTGGCTGGAGTTGCACCCCAGCGGTCACCGGCGTGCGCGTTTCGACGCCAGTGGCGCGACCTGGCTCACGCCCTGATCAGCGTGAGGTCTGGGCCAGGTTGCGGCCGGCGTCGCGCGCCAGCGGCAGTTGCGCCAGATAGAAAGAACCGCTGTCTTCACCCTGCATCTGCGCAGCCGGGCTCAGCGCACGGTCCACACGCACCTGGGCCCGCACTTCTTCACGGGTGGCGGTGCTCTTGGCCACCATCAGCGGGTTGTAGCTGATCGAGTAGACACGGGTGCTGCCGTCGGCGCGCGCAGCAAACAGCTCGGCCTGCACCTGGGCGCGGCTCTTGGTCTGCGACCACACCTGGGTGGCGCTGTCGTCAGGCGTCGGGCTCTCGGCATGGGCTGCAAAAGCGGCGCCCAGCGACAGCACGGCGATCAAGGGGTAGGCAAGGCGTTGGATCGTGTTCATGAAATTTCCTTCAAGGCATCCGGTTGGGTTGGACCCGTCGGTGGATGCTTGCCCGGCGTCGTCCATGGCGTGAACTCTAGGGTTCACCCCAGGAACGAAAAAGCAGCTGGGTAGGAACGGATCGTTCCGGTTTCAGGAACAAAGATGGATCTTGAAATGGCCTCAGCTCACCCGTGGGTGCGTGTCGGTTCAGCCGCAGGTGAGTGTCGATTCACCCATGGGTGAGTGTCGATTCACCCGTGGGTGAACACCGCCTTGCGTTTGTTCAGGAAGGCGTCCATGCCTTCTTTTTGATCGGCGGTGCCAAACAGCGAATGGAAAACACGGCGCTCGAAGTCCACGCCGTCCGACAGGCCCGACTCGAAGGCGCGGTTCACACATTCCTTGGCCATCATCACGCTGGGCCCGCCCAGGGTGCAGATCAGTTCGGCGGCGGCCAGTGCTTCGGCCATCAGCTTGTCGGCCGGCACCACACGTGACACCAGGCCGGCACGTTCGGCTTCGGCAGCGTCCATCATGCGCCCGGTCAGCACCATGTCCATGGCCTTGCTCTTGCCCACCGCGCGGGGCAGGCGCTGCGTGCCGCCGGCGCCCGGAATGATGCCGATCTTGATTTCCGGCTGACCGAACTTCGCGCTGTCCGCGGCGATGATGAAGTCGCACATCATGGCCAGTTCGCAGCCTCCGCCAAGGGCAAAACCGGCCACGGCGGCGATGACGGGCTTGCGCACCTGGCGCATCGTTTCCCAGTTGCGGGTGATGAAGCCGCCGCCGTAGGCCTGCATGAATGTTTTGGTGGCCATGGCCGAAATGTCGGCCCCGGCAGCAAAGGCCTTCTCGCTGCCCGTGACGACGATGCAGCCGATGCCGTCGTCGCGGTCGAAGGCCAGCAGCGCGTCACCCAACTGGTCCATCAAGGCGTCGTTCAGCGCGTTCAGCTGCTTGGGCCGGTTCAGGGTGATCAGGCCCACACGGCGCTCGGTCTGGCCTCGTGTTTCGCTCAGGATCAGGGCTTCTGTCATGGGTTCCTCCGGTATTCATTGGCACTATAAGGGGCCGTTCCCTGGGTTACTTTCGGGGATTCGCGACTTCAGTACAAGTTAAGCTGACGCCCCCAAACTGGACCGCTTGGGGACTTCCCGCAGCGCCCCTGTCGCCAACCGGCCACACTTCGAGCATGCCCATCATCTTTCGCAAAACCGCCAAGGGCGTGGCCGAGATCGGAACCCGGGCGCATCGCTTGACGCCACGCATGCGCAACACGCTGATCCTGGTGGACGGCAAGCGCGACGCAGACGACCTGAAGGCCCTGATCACCCAGCAGGTCGAAGAGACCTTGCAGTCGCTGGCCGAGCAGGGTTTCATCGAAGCCGTGGGTGAAACCGTGCGCAGTCCGGCGTCTGCACCCGCATCCGCACCCGCATCCGCACCCGCACCCGCATCCGCACCCGCACCCGCACCCGCGCGCCCGACGGCAGCATCCGCCAAACCCGGACCAGACTTCGAGAACCTGCGCCGCACGTCGGTGCGCGCACTCAACGAATCGCTGGGCCCCAGCGCGGCCTCACTGGCCATCCGCATGGAACGAGCCCGCAACCTGGAAGAACTGCAAGCCCTGATGGGCCAGGCTTCCAAGCTGATAGGCGCAGCACGCGGCCAGGCGGCGGCCGAAGCCTACGCGGCACGGTTCCCGGCCAGCTGATCAGTCCGCACCCGGTCAGCGTCCGGGCTGCGCCTGCTGCGGCAGGCGTTCGATGAGCAAGTCGACATAGGTCTGCGCGTCTTGTCGGATGAGGATGCGCACCGGCAGGTACTGCAGCGACGGCGCAACCCAGAACTCCGCCGCCAGTTCACCGCCCGCGCTGCCCAGCGCACTGGGATCCTGCTCGCGCCGCGGCTTCACATGCACCGCGTCTACGGCACCAGCCGCCGTCTGCAGCGTTTCCATCTGCAGGACATCGTAGGTCCAGGAACCGACACGTCGTGGCAGCGCCAAAGGCAACTCGATGGATTGCCCAGCCTGCAGCAATTGCGGCTGGGTCGTGAAGAGCCAGGTCATCTGCACAAACTGGCTGGCGCTGTCTTGCACACCCTGGGGCCGCACCAGTTGCGCCCCTGTGGGCAGCCTCACGGCATCGTCGTCCAACCAGATGGTCAGGCGGCGCGGTTCACGCAGAGCCACGCGCGTTTCTTCGTCGTAACGGCGCGGCCGCAGTCCCTGCCGCGTGATCTCGCCTTCGCTGGTGATGCGGCGGCTCAGCAGTGGCGCAAAGTGCGGGCCCACCGACACGTCCAGGTGCACCTGGTAGCGACTGCCCGAGCGCAACCATTCCACCTGCGCCTGGCCTTGCACCGCACCGCGGTAGTTGCCGGTGAGCGTGTAGCTCAGGCGCGTGGACGGCGGCCAGTCGAAGGCGGACGGGGCTTGTGGCGAGGATGCGGCTTCGGCGGCTTGGGCGGCTTGGGCGGCTTGGACGGCTTCTGCGACTGCGGGCACCGGCGCTGCGCGCAGTTCAGCCAGGGTCGGCAATGGCGGTGTCGGTTCGAGCAGCGGCTCGGGCGCCAGCCCGCCATCGCTGCGCATCAAGTCCAGCGAGGCTGCTGCTGCAGCCGAAGCGGAAGCCGCCGCAGGGAGGGTCGGCAGGCGCTTGACGGCCGGTGTGCTCGCCCGCAGCACCGCGGCCGGCGCAGCAGGCTTCAGTTCACGAACGAAGCTGACTTCGATGCGGCTGGGCCGTGTGTCGTGGTCTGTGCTGCGATCCCCCAGCCGGTCGGGCCAGTGACGATGGGCCAGCCAAAGGTGCACGACCAGCACCAGCAGCGCCAGGGCCAGCAACTGCGCACGCCGGCCGGCGTGCCATCCACGCAAAGCCAGGCGCAAAGGCTCGGGCCCTGAACCGGGCGCGCCCTCAGCTGCCAGCTGCACCAAGGAAGCAGGCCAGCGCCGCCACCACGCTGAGCCTGAAGCGCAGCGTCAGCCACGCGGCCACGCCATGGGCCGGGTACAGGCGCCGGTCCACCGCGTAGCACACGATGAACATCAGGCCGTGGATCACCAGGCCCGCATCCGGTGGCATCACGGCCGCAGGCCAGGCCACCAGCGAGGGCACCACGCCCCAGACCAGGGCCGATGCCGCCGGCTGCGGCTGCCGCATCGCCAGCCCCCAATGCATGCCGCCCAGGAAACTGAGGATCAGCGCGGCATAGGCCGACAGGGCCAGCGCGGCGTAGGCCTGCACGTCGTCCCGCACCAGCCACACCAGCACCGCGCCGGCCACAAAGGGCAGCAGACCCGCATGCCCCAGGCGCACCGCCAACACAGTGGGCGTCAGGGGTGCAGCGTTCGGGGCAGCAGGTGCAGCGGTGCTTGTTTCAGAAGGGACCGATGCGGCCACGGTGCGGTGCATGCCTGCATTGTCCGCCGCTGAGGCCGGACCTGTGCGCGCAGGCTATTTCTTGTCGGTGGCGGCCGTCAGCAGCTTTTCCACCTGGTCCAGCGGAATGGCGCCCGGCTTGCGTGTGCCGTCTTCGAAAAACACGGCCGGCGTTCCGTTGATGCGGTGGGTGCGCGCAAAGGCCACGTTGCGGTCCACGGCCGCCGTGCTGCAACTGGCGGCGGCCTTGGGCGCGGCCACGCCGTCCAGCATCCAGGCGCGCCAGGCCTTGCCCGGGTCTTTGCTGCACCAGATGTCTTTGGACTTGAGCACCGAATCCGGGCCCAGGATGGGCAGCAGGTAGGTGTAGATCGTCACGTCCTTGACCAGGGTGACGTCACGTTCGAAACGTTTGCAGTAGCCGCAGTTGGGGTCCACGAAGACCGCCATCTTGCGTGCGCCACTGCCCTGCTTGAAGACGATGGCGTCCTTCACCGGCAGCTTGCTGAAGTCCAGCGCCATCAGCTTGTCGATGCGCGCTTCGGTCAGGTCGGTCTGGGTCTTGGTGTCGTACATGGCACCGCCCACCAGGATGAAGTCGCCCTTTTCGTCGGCGTACAGCAGCTCGGTGCCGTTGTAGCGCACCTCCCACAGGCCGGCGATGGGCGTGCGTGTGACTTCGTCGATCTTGGGCAGCTTGGGCAGGCGTTCGGCCAGCACCTTGCGGATCTGTGCCTCTTGCGCCAGGACCGTGCCCGTGCCCAGCGCGCTGAGTACAGCGGCCATCGCCAGGGCAGTCAGGGATCTTTTGAGGTGCGGCATGGCCGGTGTCCTTGTCATGTTCAGCCGCCCAGGGCGCGGCCGGTGAGCAGCCGCTTCAGCGGCGGCAGGTGGTTGACCAGCGTCAGCCCGCGGTTGCGCAGTTCGCGCGCCAGCGGTGCCGGGTGGGCAAAAAGTTGCCACAGCGCGTCGGTGACCTGCGCCATGGCCTGCACCGGCAGTCGCCGGCGCCTTGCGTAACGTTCGCCGATGCGGGGGTCGGCCGGCGTTCGCCAGGCTTCGCGTGTGGCCAGCACGTCGGCCAGCACCGCCACATCGGCCAGCCCCAGGTTCAAACCCTGGCCGGCCAGCGGGTGCACCACGTGCGCCGCATCGCCCACCAGCACCCACCCCGGGCCGTGCACGGCGTCGGCCTGGGCCATCGACAGCGGCCACTGCGCCCGCGCACTGCCCAGGCGCAAGGTGCCGGCTGCACCACCCGTGGCATCGGCCAGCGCCGATTCAAAAGCCGCGTCGGCCAGGGCCATCAGCGCGTCAGCCTGTGCGTCGGGCACCGACCAGACCAGGCCGTAGCCGTGGCCGGCTTGCGGACGGTCCAGCGGCAGCAGGGCCAGCACATCGGGGCTGCGGAACCATTGGCGCGCCAGGCCGGCATGGGCCTGATCGCTGAGCAGGCGTGCGGCGATGGCCCGGTGCCCGTAGGCCTGGCGAGGCATCTGCGCGCCAAGGCGGCTGCGGGTGGCCGAATCCTTGCCTTCGGCCAGCACCAGCAGGGCCGCAGGCACATCGGCCGCCACACGCTGCACATGCGGCGCAAAGTTGACCGCCGCGTGCAGCGCGCGTTCGAGTTCGGCCGCATCCACGATCCAGGCCAATTCGGCCAGGCCCTGGCTCCAGGCCGAAAAGTCCAGCGCCGCGCCGGGTGCGTCACCTTCGATGTGCATGTCATGCACCGGCGTGCGCGCATCGGCCGGCAGTGCGTCCCAGACCTTCAGGTGCGAGAGCAGTTGCACCGAGGCGGCGTTCAGCGCGTAGGCCCGCACGTCCTCACGCGTGGCAGGCGCCGGCGCGTCGCCCAGCAAGGCCACACGCAAGCCCTGTCGGCCCAGCGCCAGCGCAGCGGCCAGGCCGACGGCGCCTGAGCCGCGAACGAGGACGTCATGTGCAGTCATCGGTCGATTGTAGGGAGCGACCCCATGCACAATCGCCGCCCGGGCTTTATCGAGCCCCTCCTTTGGAGCCTGCGTGAACCCTGCCGTGAACGAATCGGCCTGCGAGCTGTCGGCTTTGCACGTCTACCCCATCAAATCCTGTGGTGGAGTGGTGCTGACCGAAGGCCTGCTGGTGGAAACAGGCCTTGAATTCGACCGCGCCTGGATGGTGGTTGACGAACACGGCGAGATGCTGACTCAGCGTGAGCTGCCGCGCATGGCGCTGGTGCAGCCCACCTTTAAGGGCAGTGAACTGATGCTGCGTGCGCCCGGCATGCTGGCGTTGCACCTGCGGCTGGACACGGTGGAAGCCGCCACACGCGTGCGCGTGTGGGACGACGTGGTCAAGGCCTACGACATGGGTGCGCTGGCCTCGCAATGGTTCACTGATTTCCTGGGTACCGGCTTCAAGGGCCGGCTGCGGCTGGCCCGCTTCGACCCCGAAGAAAAGCGCCTGTCCGATCCCACCTGGGCGGGTGAGATCGCCGCAGAAAACGCCTTTTCCGACGGCTTTCCGGTACTGGTGGCCAACACCGCGTCGCTGGACGACCTGAACACCCGGCTTGCTGCACGTGGTGTGGCACCGGTGACGATGCAGCGCTTCAGGCCCAACCTGGTGCTCAGCGGCCTGCAGCCCTGGGACGAAGACCACGTGAACGAGATCGTCATCTCCACGGCCGGAGGGCCCGTGCGCTTGCGCCTTGTCAAGCCCTGCGTTCGCTGCAACATCCCCAATGTGGACCCGCTCACCGCTGCCACTTCACATGAGCCGGGCGACACGATGGCCGGATTCCGGTCAGACCCGCGCATGAAGGGCGGCGTCACCTTCGGCATGAATGCCGTCGTCGTGGAAGGCATCGAACGGGTGCTGCGTGTCGGACAGAAGGCCGAGCTGAACTGGGACTTCTAGGCGCCAGCGACGGCGTCATCGGGTCCGGTCAGGGCCGCTTGTCGGGCAGCGGGATGAACTCGGTCTCGCCCGGCACCTGATCAAACCGCCCCGCCGCCCAGTCGTTCGCAGCCTGCACGATGCGTTCCTTGCGCGACGACACGAAGTTCCAGTACAGGTGGCGGTGGCCCAGCGCTTCGCCGCCGATCAGCACGGCGCGTGCGGCGCCCGTGGCCGCAATCATGGGCTCGTCGTCAGCGGCAAGCACCACCATCGTGAAGGGCGGCACCGTCACGCCGTCCAACTGCACCGGGCCGTCCACAACATAGAGCGCACGCTCGGCAGCCGGTGGCAAGGGAAAGGCGTCACCGGTGTCGAGCTGGATGTGGCCAGGCCGATGTGCGGGTGCGGGCGCACGTCGTGGTTGTCATCCGGCCCTGCGGTCACGGGGCCGAAGTGGTCGAAGAAAAGAAACGGACCCACGGCCTGCCGCTCGGCCGCGGGCAGCAGGCGGCGCACCGTGAAACCGCCGCCCAGGTCCTTCATGTGGGGCCGGATCGTCGTCGAAGGTGTGTTCATCGCCCCAGTGTAGGAAAATCACCGGTTAACCGGTCACCCAACAGAAAACCACCATGAGTCTCAAGTGCGGCATCGTCGGCCTGCCCAACGTGGGCAAGTCCACGCTCTTCAATGCCCTGACCAAGGCCGGCATCGCCGCCGAGAACTACCCTTTCTGCACCATCGAGCCCAACGTCGGCATCGTCGAGTTGCCCGATCCTCGTTTGAACAAGCTCAGCGACATCGTCAAGCCCGAACGGGTGGTGCCGGCGATCGTTGAGTTTGTCGACATCGCCGGTCTCGTGGCCGGTGCCAGCAAGGGCGAAGGCCTGGGCAACCAGTTCCTGAGCCACATCCGCGAGACCGATGCCATCGTCAACGTGGTGCGCTGTTTCGAGGATGAAAACGTCATCCACGTGGCCAACAAGATCGACCCCATTTCCGACATCGAAGTCATCCAGACCGAGCTCTGCCTGGCCGACCTGTCAACGGTGGAAAAAAGCCTGCACCGCTACGTGAAGGCCGCACGTTCGGGCAACGACAAGGAAGCAGCGGCGCTGGTGAAGGTGCTGGAGAAGTGCCAGGCCGCGCTGGACCAGGCGCAGCCCGTGCGGGGCATCAACTTCAGCAAGGAAGAATGGGTCATCCTGAAGCCGCTGTGCCTGATCACGGCCAAGCCGGCCATGTTCGTGGGCAACGTCAGCGAAACCGGCTTCGACAACAACCCTTACCTTGACCGCTTGCGGGAATACGGCGCGGCGCAGAACGCGCCCGTGGTGGCCATCTGCGCCAAGACCGAGGCCGAACTCGCCGACATGGCCGACGAGGACAAGACCATGTTCCTGAGCGAGATGGGGCAGGACGAACCAGGCCTGAACCGCCTGATCCGGGCCGCCTTCAAGCTGCTGGGCCTGCAGACCTATTTCACCGCCGGCGTGAAAGAAGTGCGTGCCTGGACCATCCACATCGGCGACACCGCGCCGCAGGCGGCCGGTGTCATCCACACCGACTTCGAACGGGGCTTCATCCGCGCGCAGACCATCAACTTCGACGACTTCGTTGCCTTCAAGGGCGAACAGGGTGCAAAAGACGCTGGCAAGATGCGCGCTGAAGGCAAGGAGTACGTGGTCAAGGATGGCGACGTCTTGAACTTCCTGTTCAACGTCTGAAGCGCCGCTGACGCTGAGCCCCACGCTGCCGCAGGCACCCGCTGTCAGCCCTATGCCCGCGCATGGGCTGCCAGCAGGGGCGCAGCGTACAGTCTGCCGATCGTGAAAACCGCCCCGTCGCCTGCTGCAGCGGCTGGCCCGCGTGGGCCCGACCGGCCTTTGCGGGTGGCGCTGGCCGTGGCGCTGCTCACGGCAGCCGCCTACGCTGCCGTGGGCGCGGCAGCATTGCTGCTGGCCGGGCCGCCCGGGTATGCATCGCCGCTGTACCCGTCGGCCGGCATCGCGCTGGCTGCTGCGCTGACGTTTGGCCGCGCCGCCTGGCCCGGTGTGTTTCTGGGCGCTTTTGCGGTCAATGCCGGGCTGGGTGTGCTGCGGGGGCAAAGTGGGCTTGCCTTGCTTCATCTGCCGGCGCTGATTGCCCTGGGCGCGGCGCTGCAGGCGGGCGTGGGTGCGGCGCTGCTGCGCCGTTTTGTCGGCCCGGCCGTGGTGCTCAACGCACCACGCGACATCGCCATGGCCGGCTGGCTGGGCGGGCTGGTGGCCTGCACCATCAGCCCCAGCATCGCCACGGTGGCGCTGCTGCTGGCCGGTGTGTTGCCGCTGGTGGCGGCGCCTGCCAACTGGCTGACCTGGTGGAGCGGCGACACCCTGGGCGTGCTGATTGCTGCGCCGCTGGTGCTGACGCTGGTGGGCCGGCCCGCCGCCGACTGGCGGGCACGCCGACGCACCCTGGGCCTGCCGCTGCTGCTGGCCCTGGGCTTGCTGAGCGCCGCGGTGCTGCACACCGACCGGCTGGACCGCGAGCGCCAGCGGGCCATCTTCGAACGTGACGCCGAACGCCTGGCCAGCGAAGCCCGCGTGCGCCTGGGCGGGGCGCTGCACGCGCTGCAGGCCTTGCACGGCGCCGCGCAAGTCAAGGGTGGGCTCGATGGCGCCGGGCTGCGCGATGCGTCGGCCTGGTGGCTGGCGCAGCCCATCCAGTTGCAAGCCACAGGTTATGCCGTGCGGGTGGCGGTTGGCCGGGTCGCCGAATTCGAAGCCGAGGTTCGCGCTCAGGGCCTGCCGGGCTATCGGGTGTTCGACCGCGATGGCGGCCGAGCGCGCGCGTTGAAGGGTGAGGTGCTGGCCGTCCGCCACATCGAACCCGAGCGCGACAACGCCGCGGCCCTGGGCGTGAATTCGCTGTCTGTGCCCGCAGCGCGCGACGCCATCGACACCACACGGCGCACGGGTGAGCCCGCAGCCAGTGCGGTTTTTCCGCTGACGCAGTCCAGCAAGGAAGAAGCCGGTGTGGTGCTCTACCAGGCGCTTTACAGCGGGCAGCCAGCCACCGCAGCAGCGCGTGAGGCGCAGTTTGCCGGCGTTGTGTTTGTCACGCTGCGCACTGAAAGTGCCATGGCCGGCTTGACCCAGCCCCAACAGGCCTTTTTGCACTGGTGCCTGGTGGATACCGACGCCAAGGCCGTGCGCCACCGCCTGGCCGGCCCTGTGGGCTGCGAAAACCGGCAAGCTGCGCTGGGCGAACTGGCGAGCCGCCACTTGCTGGCCTGGGGAGGTCGGAAGTTCAGCCTGGACGTGCACGCCGATCCAACCGCCGTCACCGGCGCGGGTCGTGAAAGCACCTGGATGCTGTCGCTGTCGGGCATGGGGGCAGCCGCCATGCTGGGGGCGTTGCTGCTCACCGTCACCGGCCAAAGCCGTCGCACCGAACTGGCCGTGAGATCGGGTACCGAAGAACTGCGCGGCCAGGTGGCCGAGCGTCTGCAGGTGGAAGCCGCGCTGCGCGAGAGCAGCGAACGGCTGCGCAGCATCCTGGACAACGTGCCCCTGGGCGTGCTGTTCATGGACGCCAAAGGCCGGCTGATCGAATGCAACCCCCGCTTTTGCGACATGGCCGGCAGCACCGCCGCCGAGTTGCTGGGACGCCCGGTGAGCGATCTGGTGCACCCGGACGACGCGGACGTCCTCCACCGCATGCGCCGCGACTTGCTGAAAGGGCACACCCACCACAACCCCGAGGCCGTGCGTCTGAAACACGGGCTTGGCGAGATCACGGCCCGTGTCAGCGCCACCGCGCTGCGCAATGCCGCTGGCGAGACGGTGCGCATGGTGGGGGTGGTGGAGGACATCACCGAGTACTTGCGCCTGGAAGCGTCCGAACGTGCGCTGAACCGCGCCGAGGCCGCCAATCGCGCCAAGAGCGACTTCCTGTCGCGCATGAGCCATGAACTGCGCACGCCGCTGAACGCCATGATCGGGTTTGCGCAGCTGCTGGGCCTGGACCGCGAACCCGGCCTGGTGCCGCATCAGCGCGAATGGACGCAGCAGATCCAGCGCGCCGGCTGGCACCTGCTGGAAATGATCAACGAAACGCTGGACCTGGCGCGCATCGAGTCGGGCGCCGTGCAGCTCAAACTGGTGCCGCTGGACCTGGAGCCCATGGTCGCGGCCTGCCGTGCGCTGGTGGCCGGGCAGGCGGCGCAACGCGCGGTGACCGTGCACGAGCAGCTGAGCCCCCAGGTGCCCAGCCTGATGGGCGACACCACGCGCCTGAAGCAGGTGCTGACCAATCTGCTGTCCAACGCCGTCAAGTACAACCGCGCGGGTGGTGCGGTGACCATCAGCAGCCGGCCGGCGGCGCTGGGGCAGGTCGAGATTGCCATCACCGACACCGGGCTGGGCATGAACGACGCCCAGCTGGAAGCGCTTTTCCAACCCTACAACCGGCTGGGCCGCGAAAACAGCGGCATTGAAGGCACTGGCATCGGCCTGGTCATCACGCGTCGCCTGACCGAACTGATGGGTGGCACCCTGGCGGTCAGCAGCCGAGAAGGCGTGGGTTCGACCTTCACGGTCACTTTACCGGCCGCCGCCCGGGCTGAACGCCCGGCGGTGCGCTACACCGAGACCTCGCCCGCCCCTTACCAACAGCGCCTTGTGCACTACGTGGAAGACAACGAAACCAACATCGAGGTCATGCGTGGCGTGCTGGCGCAGCGCGCGCAGGTGATGCTGAAGACGTCGATGCTGGGGCTGGACGGCCTGGCGGCGATCCGCCGCGATCGACCGGACCTGATCCTGCTGGACATGCACCTGCCCGACATCAGCGGGCTGGAACTGCTGCGCCACATCAAGCAGGACGACAGCGTCGCCGACATCCCGGTCATCGTGGTATCGGCCGATGCCACGCCAGGGCACATGGAACAGGCCCTGACCCTGGGCGCCCAGCACTACGTGACCAAACCGCTGGACGTGGCGGCCTTCCTGGCACTGGTGGACGGCGCCCTCGAAGCGGCCGATACGCGCTGGGGAATGTGAGTGAACACTCTCGAAGCTGGGTCAGTCGCGCTGGACATCGCCTGACCAGCGGCAGGGCCGGCGTCAACCGTCAGCACTCTCACCCCCAGAGTGCTAATATTTGCGGAACCGATGCCCCTTGAAGGGAATCCCAGAGACCATGAATACTGCCGACACCACTGCCCTGAGCCTGCGCGACCCCTGGTCCCTGGTGCCCTCGCTGGGCAACCTGGACGCCTACGTGTCCGCCGTCAACCGCATGCCGATGCTGACGCAGCCGGAAGAGGTCGAGCTGGGCCGTGCCCTGCGCGACCGCGGCGACGTGCAAGCTGCCGGGCGGCTGGTGCTGTCGCACCTGCGGCTGGTGGTGAGCATCTCGCGCCAGTACATGGGTTACGGCTTGCCGCAAGGCGACCTGATTCAGGAAGGCAACGTCGGCCTCATGAAAGCCGTCAAGCGCTTCGACCCCGAACAGGGCGTGCGCCTGGTCAGCTATGCCATGCACTGGATCAAGGCCGAAATCCACGAGTACATCCTGAAAAACTGGCGCATGGTCAAGGTGGCCACCACCAAGGCCCAGCGCAAGCTGTTCTTCAACCTGCGCTCCATGAAGCAGGGCCTGAAGCAGGACATGGGTGAAAACATCGATGCGCAGACGTTCCGCAACACGCTGACGCCGGCCGAGGTGGCGCACGTGGCGCGTGAACTGAACGTCAAGCCCGAAGAAGTGATCGAGATGGAAACTCGCCTGTCGGGCGGCGACGTGGCGCTGGAGCCGCAGACCGACGACGGCGAAGAAAGCTACGCGCCCATCGCCTACCTGGCCGACGACAGCCAGGAACCCACGCAGCGCATGGAAGCGTTGCACCGCGACTGGCTGTCCAGCGACGGCATCGGGCAGGCCCTGGCGGTGCTGGACGCGCGCAGCCGCCGCATCGTCGAAGAACGCTGGCTGAAGGTGAACGACGACTCTTCAGGCGGCATGACGCTGCACGAACTGGCCGCCGAATACGGTGTCAGCGCCGAGCGCATCCGCCAGATCGAAGTGGCCTCGCTGAAGAAGATGCGCAAGGCGCTGGCCCCAGCCTGAGCCAGTCGTGGGGGCGGAGCCGCCTTCGCCGGGCCGCCGCCCGAGCCCCTTGGGCGGTAACGACAAGACGGAGCCTGGGTCTCTACTTCAGCAGCAGCTTGAGGTCGTGCGTGAGCGCCTCGGCGCCGGTGCCGTAGCGCGTGAACAGGCGCAACTTGCCGGCGGCGTCGTAGATGTAGCTGCCCGCCGTGTGGTCCATGCTGTAGCTGGTCTCTGTCTTGCCCGGCACCTTGGCGTAGAAGACCTTGAAGTCCTTGGCCACGGCCTTGGTTTCTTCGGCGGTGCCGCGCAGCGCGACGAAACCGCCTTCGAAGTTGTCGACGTAGGCCTTCAGCAGCGGCGCGGTGTCGCGCTCGGGGTCGATGGTCACGAAGATGCCCTGCACGCGGTCACCGTCTGCGCCCAGCGCCTTCTTCACGGCAGCCAGTTCCAGCATCGTGGTGGGGCAGACGTCGGGGCACTGCGTGAAGCCGAAGAAGACGACGACGATGCGGCCCTTGAAGTCGGCCAGGCTTCGCCGCTGGCCGTCGGCGTCGGGCAGATCAAAGTCCAGGGCGTACCCGGCACCCGTGATGTCGACAGCCTTGAAGGCGGGCCCGCCGCCAGGCGCCTTGTCGCAGGCAGCCAGTGTGGCGGCCAGCGCGGCAGCCAGGCCGCCCGCAATCAGAACGCGTCGGGAAACAGCCATGGGCTCAGGTAGTGGTCCAGCAGCAGCGCGGCAAACAGCAGCGACAGGTGCCAGATGGAAAAACGGAAGGTGCGACGCGCCAGCGCGTCGCTGTAGTGCCGCCACAGTTGCCAGCCATAGGCCATGAAGCCCAGGCCCAGGATGACGGCGGCCAGCAGGTAGATCGGGCCGCTCATGCGAAACACGAAAGGCAGCAGCGTCGCCGCGAACAGCACGATGGTGTACAGCAGCACCTGCAAGCGCGTGAATTCAGGGCCGTGCGTGATGGGCAACATGGGCAGGCCGGCCTTGCGGTAATCCTCGGCGCGGTACAGCGCCAGGGCCCAGAAATGCGGCGGCGTCCACAGGAAGATGATCAGGCACAGGATCAGCGCCTCGTGCCCCACGTCGCCGCGCATCGCGGCCCAGCCCAGCACCGGCGGCATGGCACCTGACGCGCCGCCGATGACGATGTTCTGCGGCGTCATCGGCTTGAGCACCACGGTGTAGATCACGGCATAACCCACAAAAGTGGCGAAAGTCAGCCACATGGTGAGGGCATTGACCCACAGGTAGAGCACCGCGCTGCCAGCCGAGCACAGCAGCGCTGAGAACACCAACGCCTGCACCGTGCTCAGCTCGCCCTTGGCCGTGGGCCGCCCCGCGGTGCGCGACATGCGCCGGTCGATCTGCTGCTCCACCAGGCAGTTGAAGGCCGCTGCAGCTGCCGCCACCAGCCAGATGCCCACAGTGGCCACACCCGCCAGGCGCCAGTCGGGCCAGCCGGGCTCGGCCAGCAACATGCCAATGACGGCGCAGAAGACGATCAGCTGCACCACCCGCGGTTTGGTCAGCGCGTAAAACTGGCTCCACAGCGTGGCGGCCGATCGCGGGGCGGGCAGGGTCTGGTCCATGGGGTGGGCGATTCTAGGCAGCCCGGGCCAGCGGTCGCGCCGGCTGCCCGGCGGCCAGAGCGCTGCCGCGGGCCAGCAGCAGCGCCATCGCCAGCACCAGCGCCGCTGCGCCGGCCGAATGGCCCAGCGCCGCCACCAGCGGCCAGCCCAGGATGACGTTGGACAGGCCGCTGGCCACCTGCGCCAGCAGCAGCAGCGCCAAGCCGACCGCAAAGCGTCCCAGCGCGGCATCGACCGACCTTTGCCGCCACAGCGCCCAGGCCAACCCCAAGAGGGCAGCGGACAGCACCAGGGCCATGAGCCGGTGCGCCATGTGGATGGCGACCAGCGCATCCAGCGTGCGCGCACCCTTGGCACCCGCCTCGCCCAAGCCGCGCAGCAGCGTGAAGCCGTTGTCGAAGTCCATCGCCGGCCACCACTGGCCGTTGCACTGCGGAAAACCACTGCACGCCAGCACGGCATAGTTGGTGCTGACCCAGCCCCCCAACACGATCTGCAGCGCCAACAGCGCGGCCACGGCCCAGGCGGCGGCGCGCAGGGCGGGCGGCAGGCCGATGCGCCGCTGCCCGAAGGCCACGTGTTGCACCACCAGCATGGCCAGCAGCACCAGGCCACCGATCAGGTGCAGCGTGACGATGGCCGGGTAGAGCTTCAGCGTGACGGTGTATTTGCCGAACAGGCCCTGTACCAGCACCCAGACCAGGGTCAGCGTGGGCCACCAGGGCGACAAGGGCAGCCGTTTGCGCGCCTGCCAGCTGGCCACGGTCATGACCAGGATCAGCACACCCACGGTCATGGCCAGGTAGCGGTGGATCATTTCGATCCAGGCCTTGGACCAGCTCACCGGCCCGCCCGGCGCGGCCGTCTGCGCGGCATGGATTTCATCGCGCGCGCCCAGGGGGCTGACCTGGCCATAACAGCCCGGCCAGTCCGGGCAGCCCAGGCCCGAGTCGGACAGGCGCGTGAAGGCGCCAAAGACGATGAGGTCGAAGGTGAGGAACAGCGTCAGCGCCGTCAACGCCGCCAGCCGCGTGCGCGTGTCGGCACCGCGCTGGCGCAGCCACAGCCAGCTCAGCGGCAGCGCGGCGATCACCAGCGCCAGCAGGGCCAGGCGGGCCAGCGGAGCCAGGTCCACCAGCGACTGTGGGCTTGTGCCGTCCATCAGCAGGCCGTGGCGCTCAGCGCCCCGCCTTGTCCCAGCCGGCCGAGCCGCGCATGACCTTCACCAGGTCACTCTTGACACGACCCGGCTCGGCATTGGCGGGCACACGCATCATCCATTCGCCCATCGGGTCGACCAGGTACAGGTGGTCTTCCAAAGCCTGGCCGCTGGCCGGCGCGAGCCAGGTGGCCAGCTGCTCGGGTGACACACGCAGCGTGGCCACAGGCACCGCGCTGTCCTGCGTGGCCTCTTGCAGCTGCGGCGCGGGGGTGCCGTCGTCGGTGATGAGCCAGACTTTTTCCAGGCGGTCGCGGTCACGGCCCAGCATCTCGCGCAGCTGGCGCTGCATGAAGAGGCGTTTTTCGCAGCCGGCGCCGCAGGCGGCGGGGCCCACGGCCACCAGCAGCCATTGACCCTTGAGACTGGCCGAAGCCACCACCTGCCCGCCCAGCGTGCGCAGCGGCAGGTCGGGCATGGCACGGGTGGGCAGGATCAGCGTGCTGTAGTTGGTGCGGCCTTCGGGGCGGATCACGAAGTAGGTGAAGTAGGACGCGACAACCGGCGCCGCGCAGACCAGCAGCACCATCAGCATCCTGATGCGGCCACCCACAGTGCGGCGCTGCGCGGCCTGCACCGGGTCGGACAGATCGGGTGTGGCCACGGAGTGGACGGTCAGCGCAAGCAGCTCTTCAGCGGCTGCATCAGGGGCGGCGCGGGCGGATGAATTGGAACCAGACATACAGGAAGAGGGTCAGCGCGCAGAGGGAAAACCACTGGAAAGCATAGCCGTGGTGCTTGTCCACCCCGGTGGCAGGAGCCGGCCACTGCCGCAGCAGGCCGTCGGAAAAGGGGGCGGTGCCGTCGTTCTGCACCAGCACCCAGGGCCGAAGGGTGAGGCCGGACTCGCGCGCATAAGCGTCGAGTTGCAGATTTTGCCGGATCGGGCCAGAAGCTGCGCCATCGAATTCGTACAACCGCGCCAGGGCGGGGGCGATGAGGCCCTGCACAGCCACCGCTGTCTCCGGCGTCGTGTGCGGCGCCAGCCGGGTGCGATCCATCATGTCGCGCGGCAGCCAACCCCGTTGCACCAGCACCGCGGTGCCATCGTCGAACTGCAGCGGCGTGACGACGTAGAAGCCCGTGCGGCCTTTCATGGGCCGGTTGTCCAGGTACAGCGTGCGCGCCGCCAGCCAGCGCCCCTGCAGCAGCGCCCGGCGGTGCTGCTGTGCAGGCACCTCGGCGGCCTGCGTGGCCAGCTCCGCCTGGGTCAGCGGCGGCAGCGCGCGGCGTTCGTCCAGCGCCTGTTGCAGCGCCACCTTTTGCGCGGCACGGTCCAGCTGCCACCAGCCCAGGCGTGCGGTCAGCAGTGCCGTCAGTACGGCGGCTGCCAGCAGCCAGCGGTTCAGCGGCATGGCTGGATCAACGGATAATCCAGCGCCATGAAAACCGTGATGTTGCTGATGCTGGTGGCGGTGCTGGTGGCCCTGGCCAGCGCCGGCGTGTTCATGCTGCGCAAGGGCCGCGCCGGGGAACCGCGCAACAAGCACATGGCACGTGCGCTGGCGCTGCGCGTGGCGCTGTCGGTGGCCCTGTTCCTGTTCATCCTGCTCAGCTGGTACATGGGTTGGGTGCGGCCGACCGGCCTGCCCGTCGGCAACTGACGCGCCAAAAAAAACGCCGCAGAACGCGGCGCATCCAGATCAATCTTCCCCGCCACGGAGCCGGCTTTGCCGGTCCGTCAGCGGACGGCCCCCCCGGGGGGGGCGAGCCCGCACCGAGGCAGCGCTTGCGCGCTGCCCAGTGGCTGGCGAGTGGCTGGCCAGCGTCGGGCCGCCTGCAGACGGCCCAGCAGCGAGCGCCAGCGAGCTTGGGGGCCCACTTTCACAGCCAGTAGACCAGGAAATAAAGACCCAGCCACACCACGTCCACGAAGTGCCAGTACCAGGCGGCACCTTCAAAGCCAAAGTGCCTCTCGGGCGTGAAGTGACCCTTCATCAGGCGCAGCGTGATGAACAGCAGCATCAGCATGCCCACGAAGACGTGAAAGCCGTGGAAGCCGGTCAGCATGAAGAAGGTGCTGCCGAAGATGCCGCTGCTGAGCTTGAGGTTCAGGTCTCGGTAAGCATGGATGTACTCGAAGGCCTGCACGCCCACGAAGATGGCGCCCAGCGCCACCGTGATCCACATCCAGGCAATCGTCTTGCCACGCTGGCCGGCGATGAGCGCATGGTGCGCGATGGTCAGCGTGATGCCGGAAGTCAGCAGCAGCGCGGTGTTGATGGTCGGAAGGGGCCAGGGGCCGATGGTGCTGAAGGCCTCCACCGTGCCGGCCGGTGAAGCCGTGGCGCCGCCACCGGCGCTGGGCCAGATGGCCTTGAAGTCGGGCCACAGGATCTGATGGTCCAGGTTGCCCAGGGTCGGCACCGAATGCACCCGGGCCCAGTACAAGGCACCGAAGAAGGCGGCAAAGAACATCACCTCGCTGAAGATGAACCAGCTCATGCTCCAGCGGAAGGACACGTCGATGCGGTCGGAGTACAAGCCACCCTGGCTTTCGGAGATGGACTGGCTGAACCACTGGAACAGCACCGTCAGCCACACGGCCATGCCGGCCAGCAGCATATAAGCGCCCCAGCCCGCACCGTTGACCCATTGGCCAGCGCCCAGGATGACCAGAAAAAGGCCGAACGCCACCAGCACCGGGTGGCGCGACGGCGGGGGCACGAAGTAGTACGGGGTGTGCCCCGCGGGGGTGGCTGCTGACATCTGGAACTCTCTCCTCGATCCCTCAAAACTAGCGCTGGTGTGGCTCAGGTGGCCACGCCGCTGCTGACGACCCAGCGCACGAGCAGCAAGATGGCCATCACAAAAAGTGCGGCGCCGACGATGCCGCCGATCACCACGTGCACCGGGTTGAGCCTTTGCACGTCTTCCTCAAGCCCTGACGAACGGCGGATGCCCAGGAACGACCAGGCCACGGCGCGCATGGTCTGCAACAGCGAGGCCGGGCGCCTGGCGGCGTCTTTCAGCTCGTTCATGCCGGCATCGCGGGCATCGCGGGCATCGCGGGCATTTTGGGCTGGACCTTCGGCGTCACACCCACCGAGCCCACCGGCGCTGGCGGCACCTTGCCGCCCACCTCGAAGAAGGTGTACGACAGCGTGATGGTCGTGACGTCCTTGGGCAGCTTGGGGTCGATGACAAACACCACCGGCCACTGACGCGCCTCACCGGCAGCCAGCGTGTATTCATTGAAGCAAAAACACTCCAGCTTGTTGAAGTGCGGACTGGCCTGGCGCGGCGCGTAGCTGGGGATGGCCTGCGCGGCCATCGTGCGGTTCTGGATGTTCTTGAACTCGTACATCACGGTGGCCATCTCGCCCGGGTGCACCTGCAGCGACCGCTGCGCCGGCTTGAAGTCCCAGGGCCCGCGGGCGTTGGCGTCAAACTCCACCGTGATGGTGCGCGTGGTGTCCACCTGCGTGTTGCTGGCGCTTCGTTTGCCGCTCCAATTGCCGGTGGCCGCCCGCTGCTCGGCCAGAGACAGCACATTGATGCCCAGCGCTTCGCAGATGGCACGGTACATGGGCACGAGTGCGTAGCCGAAGCCGAACATAAGGCCCACCACCACCAGCAGCTTGCCCAGCATGCGGCGGTTGTCAGACAGGATCAGGCGAGCGCGGCTCATGTTCGCCTGAACCTCAGTTCGGTCCCATGGTGGTGATCTTGATCACGAAGCCGATCAGGAACATGACCGCCACCGAAGCCAGGATCAGCGCCAGCCGCACGTTGGCCTTGCGTTGTGCGTCTTTGGGTGTCATGACCATGCAGCTTCAACCCACCACGCGCGTGGCGGTGACGTCCAGCTTGGGCGGGTTCTCGAAGGTGTGCCAGGGCGCGGGTGACGGCACTTCCCATTCCAGACCCTCGGCCGCTTCCCAGGGCTTTTGCGGCGCCGGCTCGCCCTTGCCACGCATCATGGGCACGACGACAAAGAGGAAGAAGTACACCTGCATGATGCCGAAACCAAAGGCGCCGATGCTGGCCACCATGTTGAAGTCGGCAAACTGCATGGGGTAGTCGGCATAACGACGTGGCATGCCGGCCAGACCCAGGAAGTGCATGGGGAAGAAGGTGATGTTGAAGAAGATCAACGAGCCCCAGAAGTGGATCTGGCCGCGTGTCTCGGAGTACATCACGCCACACCACTTGGGGCTCCAGTAGTAGTAGCCGGCAAACAGGCCGTACAGCGAACCGGCCACCAGCACGTAGTGGAAGTGGGCCACGACGTAGTAAGTGTCCTGCAGCTGGATATCGATGGGCGCCATGGCCAGAATCAGACCCGTGAAGCCGCCCATCGTGAATACAAAGATGAAGCCGACTGCAAACAGCATGGGTGTCTCGAAGGTCATCGAGCCCTGCCACATGGTGGCCAGCCAGTTGAAGATCTTCACGCCCGTGGGCACCGCGATCAACATCGTTGCGTACATGAAAAACAGCTGGCCCGTCACCGGCATGCCGGTGGTGTACATGTGGTGGGCCCAAACGATGAACGACAGGATCGCGATCGATGAGGTCGCGTACACCATGCTGGTGTAGCCGAAGAGGCGTTTGCGCGCGAAGGCCGGAATGATGGCGCTGACGATGCCAAACGCCGGCAGGATCATGATGTAGACCTCGGGGTGGCCGAAGAACCAGAAGATGTGCTGGTACATCACCGGGTCACCGCCGCCGGCGGGGTTGAAGAAGTTGGTGCCGAAATGGCGGTCGGTCAGCGTCATCGTGATGGCACCGGCCAGCACGGGCATGACCGCGATCAGCAAGTAGGCCGTGATCAGCCAGGTCCAGCAGAACAGGGGCATCTTCATCAGCGTCATGCCGGGTGCGCGCATGTTCAGGATGGTGACGATGATGTTGATGCTGCCCATGATGGAGCTGGCGCCCATGATGTGCATGGCAAAGATGCCGGCGTCCATGCTGGGGCCCATTTGAAGGGTCAGCGGCGCGTACAGCGTCCAGCCTGCGGCAGGCGCGCCACCGGGCATGAAGAAGCTGCCCACCAGCATCAGTGCGGCAGGAATCAGCAGCCAGAAGCTGAGGTTGTTCATGCGCGCGAAGGCCATGTCCGCCGCGCCGATCTGCAATGGAATCATCCAGTTCGCAAAGCCCACGAAGGCCGGCATGATGGCGCCGAAGACCATGATCAGGCCGTGCATCGTGGTGAGCTGGTTGAACAGTTCGGGGTTCACGAACTGCAGGCCGGGCTGGAACAGCTCTGCCCGGATGCCCAGGGCCAGCACACCGCCCACCATCAGCATCGCGAAGCTGAACAGCAGGTACATCGTGCCGATGTCCTTGTGGTTGGTGGCGTAAAGCCACCGACGCCAGCCATACGGGTGGCCATGGTCGTGCTGGTGGTCATGCGGATGGTCTTGACCGTGCGGGTCCAGAACTGCGCTCATGGGGCTTCCTCGATTCGGCGGCGCTCGATGGCGCGAGATTTACTTGCGGGCGGCAACCAGTTCGGCAGGCTGGACCAGCTTGCCGGTTTTGTTGGACCACGCATTCTTGGTGTAGGTGACGACGGCGGCGAGCTCCGTGTCCGACAGCTGTTTCCAGGCCGGCATGGCGCCATTGGCGGCACCATTGAGCAAAATGGCGATCTGCGCCGATGGGTCACCGGTGACGATGGCGCTGCCGTCCAGCGCCTTGATGGGGCCGGCGCCCTTGCCGTCGGCACGGTGGCAGGCCGCACAATTGGCGTTGTAGACCTTCTCGCCACGCGCCACCAGGTCGTCCAGCGTCCACACCTTGGCCGGGTCATCGGCCGCGGCGGCCATTTCCTTCCTCTTGCCCTCCACCCACAGCGCGTAGTCGGGTTGACTCACCACCTTGACGTGGATCGGCATGTAGGCGTGTTCCTTGCCGCAGAGTTCAGCGCACTGGCCGTAGAAGTCACCGGTTCTTTCTGCGCGGAACCAGGTGTCGCGCACAAAGCCTGGAATGGCATCCTGCTTGACCCCCAGGCTGGGCACCATCCAGGCGTGGATGACGTCGTTGGCCGTGGTGACGATGCGGATCTTCTGGTTGACCGGCACCACCAGCGGGTTGTCCACCTTCAGCAGGTAGTTGTCGATGGGCGGCGGCTTGCCGCTGTTGGACATCTCGCGGTGCGCCACGTCCAGCGTCGAGACAAAGCCGATGCCTTCGCCCTCGCCCTTGAGGTAGTCGTAGCCCCATTTCCACTGGAAGCCAGTGGCCTTGATGGTGAGGTCGGCGTTGCTGGTGTCCTTCATGGCCACCACCGTGCGCGTGGCCATGGCGCCCATGGCGATGACGATCAGCAGCGGCACCACGGTCCAGGCGATTTCAACCGCCACGCTTTCGTGAAAGTTGGCCGACTTGTGGCCCACCGATTTGCGGTGCTTGAGGATCGAATAGAACATCACGCCGAACACGGCGACAAAGATCACCACGCAGACGATGAGCATGAAGTTGTGCAACCACACCTGCTGCTCACCGATCTTGGTGACCGGCACGTGCAGGTCGATCTGGTTCACCGCCGGGCCGCCCGGCAGGTCTTTGACGGCGGCAAAGGCGGCACCCGAGCTCATCGCCACGCCCAGAGCCAACGCCAGGCGCGAGATCAGCTGTGCGCCGGACTGCACACGTGACTGCGCGCACGAGGGCTCACACGGGGGCCAAAGAGAGGTCTTGGTCTTCATCGTCATCGTTTCAGTTCGGATCATTCTGGGGCTCGTGGCTGTCGCCGGATTGACGCAGCGTCTGGCGAAGCTCTTGCGCAAAGGCGCCCCGCCATTCGGGGCGCAGGTGGCGGCCAACACGCACCGTCTGCCCGCGGCCACTGATTTCGACCAGCGAACCCTGGCCGGCGGCCGGCTCCACAGTCAGCCAGTCGGCGGGCAGGTGGGTTCGCGCAACACGCGGGCCCACACACTGCTCCACCATCAGCGAGCGACCCACCAGCGTGAGGGTTTCGCGATCGCCGGCGTGGCGGGCAAAAACCAGCATGGCCAGGCCCACGGCCAGAAGTTCCAGGCCAGCAAAGGCCGCCACATAAGGTGCGCCGTGCCAGAAAAAGAAGGCGGCGATGAGGGCCGAAACAGCGCACAAGGACAAATAAGCGTGAGCCAGTTGCTGCGGCGACAGCGAGCAATTGCGCTTCAACAGCCACTGCACGGCAGGGGCCGCGCCATCCACCACCAGACGACGCCCGAAGACATGCGGCGAGCGCGGTGCCAGGGGCCAGTTGCTGTGGGCGAAGGTGGCAGACATGAACGGGGTGACAGGGTACTGCAGGGGACTCGGGTCGCAAGTGCTGCGGCGCCTGGTGCAGGCGGCCACGGCTTCAGCCGGCAACCACCCTGGAAAAGCCCAGGCACAAGCCCCGAATTCTAGCCCAGGCGCCTGCCGCGCTGCACCATGGCGCGCATGTCCACAAGCGGCACTTCGGTACGTTCGGCCAGGCGGGGGCGGGGCAAGGGCTTGAAGGCATGGCCGTAGACAATTTCAAAGTCCATCGCGATGCGGCCGCTGCCGTCAGCATTTCGATTCAGGGCCTGCGCCAATCGATCGCGCCAGCGCGGCGTGCGCAGGCCCGGCCAGCGGCGCGGGTCGACATTGCCGCCCAGCTGACGCAGTTCGGCCAGCAGCTTGTCGGCGTCGGGCCAGGTCAGCGTGACCGTTTCCTGGTCCATCACCGGGTCGGCAAAGCCGGCCTGCACCAGCATGTCGCCCAGATCGTGCATGTCCACCAAAGGGGCCATCGGTGGCGGCCAGTTCAGGCCAGCGTACAGCGCGCTCAGCTGACACAGTGTGCCTGGGCCCAGGGTGGAAAACATCAGGAAGCTGTCGACCGCCAGCGCCCGCTGCCAGTCTTGAAGCAGCGCCTGCGGATCGCTGGCGCCGTGCAGCGCCATGTTGGACCACAGCAACTGCGTCCGTCCTGGCAGAACCTGGTCCGGGCTCAGCACCTGCGCGCTGGTTTGCCAGGGCCGCCACCAAGGCACCTGCCCTGCGGCAACGGCGATCGCACGACGCTGGGCATCGGTCTCCAATGCCAGCACCTGAGCCCGGGGGTAGGCCTTGTGCAACAAGGCGCGGCTGGCGCCCAGGAACGAGCCCCAGTCCAGCACGCGTTCGGGCTGCATGCGGATGACAGGCAGGCGCTGGACCATGCGCCGCGCCACTTCGCCATGCAGCCAGGGCGCTGCGGCAGCGCGCTGCAGCCGTGCATTCACACGCGCCAGGGCTACCGCATCGACCGGTCTGGGGGCACTGCGATCGGGCGCATGGGCTGGCATGGGCGGGCAGTATATTGAGCCCCGATGCCGAGTGATGCACAGTCTGCCGCACAGTCTGCCGCACAGTCTGCCGCACAGTCAGCTGCACAGTCGGCTGCACAGTCGGCTGCACCACACACCGCAGCCAGGAACCCGCCGCCATGACACTACCCAGCCAGTGCGAGGTCTGTCGGCAATGGGACAGCGCGGCGCTGTGCGGCGCCTGCAGCAGCCGCTTCGGCCAAGCCGTGCCACGCTGCGCACGCTGCGGCTTGCGCATGGGCCTGGCCAGTGCCGCTTGTGGCGCCTGCCTGCGCGAGCCGCCACCCTTTGAAAGCACCAGCTGCGTGGCCGACTACAGCTTTCCCTGGGACCGGCTGATCGTGGCCTTCAAGTTCGAGGGCCGGGTGGAGTTGGCCGATGTCCTGGCCCAGGCGCTGCATGAAGCGGTTGTTGTGCAAACACAGGCGCGGGGCGGCACCGTGCCGGGGCTGGTGCTGCCGGTGCCGCTGTCACCGCAGCGCCTGGCAGAACGTGGCTACAACCAGGCCTGGGAACTGGCGCGTCGCGTGGCACGCCGGCTGGGCACAAGGGCCCGGTCCGATGTGCTCTTGCGCCCTGGTGAAACCGCGCACCAGGCCGATCTGTCGCGCGCCGAACGCCAGAGCAACCTGCGCCGTGCCTTCATGGTCGACCCCCGTCGACGCCCGGTGGTGTCGGGTCTGGCGGTGGCCCTGGTGGACGACGTGATGACCACCGGCGCCACGGTGCATGAAGCAGCATGCGTGCTGCTGCGTGCGGGCGCGGCTTCGGTGCAGGTCTGGGTCGTGGCGCGCACGCCCGAACGTTGAAGTCGAACGCAGAAGACACACCATGTTCCACATCGTTCTGGTGGCCCCCGAAATTCCGCCCAACACCGGCAACGTGATCCGGCTGACAGCCAACACCGGCTGCACTCTGCATCTGGTGGAGCCCTTGGGTTTTGCGATGGAAGACAAGCTGCTTCGGCGCGCCGGGCTGGACTACCACGAGTGGACGCCTGTGTTACGCCATGCCAGCTGGCCCGCCTTGTTGCAGACCTGCAACCCCGATCCGGGCCGCGTTTTTGCGTTCACCACCCGGGGCTCGCGGCCGCTGCACCAGGTGGCCTGGCAGCCCGGCGACTGGCTGGTGTTTGGCAGCGAAACTGCCGGCCTGCCGGCCGACTTGCGCGACAGCTTCGATCCCGCGCAGCGTGTGCGGTTGCCCATGCGGCCGGCGCAGCGCAGCCTGAACCTCAGCAATGCCGTGGCCGTGGCGGTGTTCGAGGCCTGGCGGCAGAACGGCTTTGCAGGCGGCGTGTAGGCAGCAGCAGCAGCAGCTAACCGCCCACCGACTCCGACCGCGCCTGTCGCGACATCAGCGCAGCCATGGCCTGCGCCGGGGCCAGGCGCCCTTCCAGCACCTGCACCACGGCCGCCGTGATTGGCATCTCCACACCCAGCGACTCGGCACGCGCCAGCACGGTCGCGGCGGTCAGCACCCCTTCGGCCACGTGGCCCAGATCGCGCAGCACCTCAGGCAGCTGCCGGCCCGCTGCCAAACCCAGGCCGACACGCCTGTTGCGTGACAACTCGCCGGTTGCAGTGAGCACCAGGTCGCCCAAGCCCGACAGGCCCATGAAGGTGTCGGCCTGCGCCCCCAGGGCCAGCCCCAGGCGGGTCATCTCTGACAGGCCGCGTGTGATGAGCGCCGCGCGAGCGTTCAGGCCGGCAGCCGGCATGCCATCGACAATGCCGGTGGCGATGGCCAGCACGTTTTTCACCGCGCCTCCCACCTCCACACCCACCACGTCAGACGAGGTGTAGACACGCAAGGCATCGCTGTGGAATGCAGCAACGGCGGCGGCCGCGAGCCCTTCGTCATCGCTGGCCGCCACCAGCGCTGTGGGCAAGCCACGCGCCACCTCGATCGCAAAACTGGGGCCTGACAACACACCGCCCGCCACACCGGGCCGCACGCTGCGCGCCACTTCGTGGCCGAGTGCGCCAGTGCCGGACTCAAAACCCTTGCACAGCCACAGCGCAGCACGGCCGGGCGGCAGGTCCAGCAGCGCCTGCCGCAGCCCCGCCATCGGCGTGGCAATGATCGTGAGGCCGCCTTCGGCATGGGCCACGGCCTCAGCGTAATCCGACGACAGGCGCAGCGCCTCGGGCAGCGGTACTTCTGGCAGGTAACGTGTGTTGCAGCGCGCCTGACGCATCGCATCCACTTGGGCCGCATCGCGCGCCCACAACATCACCTCGTGACCCGCAGCCGATGCCGCCATCGCCAGCGCGGTGCCCCAGGCACCAGCCCCCAGCACCGAAACCCGGGTGCTCATCGCGATCTCGAAGGAGAGAGGGTCGCCCGAGCCCTTCGAGCCCCTTTCGGGGGGCGACACATGCGAGGCACGGGAAGCTTGGATCAGGGGGCGGTCAGTTCGCGCCAGTGATGATGCGCGAGCCGCCGTTGGCCGCAGCTGCGGCCTGCTGCTGCTGGGCTTCGAACATGGCCTGGAAGTTGACCTCGGTGAGCAGGATGGGCGGGAAGCCGGCACGGGTACAGACGTCAGAAACGATGGCGCGCAGGTAGGGGTAGATCATCTGCGGGCAGACGATACTGATGATGCCCTGCATCTGCTCTTCGGGCACGTGGCGGATCTCGAAGATGCCGGCCTGCTTGGCTTCCACCAGGAACAGCACCTTGTCCTTGACTTTGGTCGTGACGGTGGCCGTGACGGTGACTTCGAAGATGCCGTCGGTGACCGGGCTGGCGGCCATCGCCAGGTTGATGTCCACCTGGGGCTGCGCTTGTTCCAGCAGGATGCCGGGCGAGTTGGGCTGTTCCAGCGACAGGTCCTTCAGGTACATGCGCTGAATCTGGAAAACTGGGGTCTCGTCGGCCATGGTGTGTCTCTGAGTGAAAGAAAGCCCGTCGCCACCTGGGCGTCGGGCCGGAACCGGGCATTATCAGTCAGGGCCTGTGACGCCCGGTGCTTTGGCGGCGGGCCGATCGCACGGGCCGATCGCACGGGCTGGGCACCGTTCGGCAAGCCCGCGCGGTGCTTCAGCGGCCCAGCATCGGCAGCAGGCCACCACGCTGGTCCAGCGCCATCAGATCGTCGCATCCGCCGATGTGGGTGTCGCCGATGAAGATCTGCGGCACCGTGCGGCGGCCGGTGGTAGCCATCATGTGCTGGCGCTGCGCCGGGTCCAGGTCGACCCGGATCTCTTCGATCTGTTCCACACCCCGCTGCCTGAGCAGCGCCTTGGCGCGCACACAAAACGGGCACACCTCGGTGGTGTACATCTTCACCGCGCTCATGCGGACCCCTCAATGACTTGAAGCATCGGATTGTCCGGCTTCCGGCCGCGCCTTGCTGGACTGTGCTCAGGCGGCCTTGCTACCTGCTTTTTCGGCCTTTTCAGCCTTGTCGGCCACCTTGCTGATCGGCAATTGCGCTTCGCGCCAGGCTGCCGTGCCGCCCGCCACTGCCACCGCCTTTTCGTAACCGGCCTTGCGCAACAGCGCCGCCGCACGGCCGGACCGTGCGCCGGTGGGGCACATCACCAGCAGCGGCACCGTCTTGTTGCTGGGCAGGTCCTTGGAGCCTTCCAGTTGGCCCAGTGGCACGTTGCGTGCGCCGTTGGCATGGCCAGCGAGGTATTCGGCCGGCTCGCTGACGTCGATCAGCACACCTTTTTCGCGGTTGATCTGCCGCACCGCTTCAGTGGCGCCCACCGAACCCGAGCCCCCTGCGCCCTTGCGCATCACCGGCCACAGCAGCAGGCCGCCCGAAACCAGGGCCACCAGGATGAGATGCCAGTTGTCGATAAAGAAGTTCAAGGGGGCCCGCCGCAGATGTGCAAAACAGCGAATTATAGAATCCGGGCCATGTACAAACTTGTCCTCATCCGCCACGGTGAATCAACGTGGAACCTCGAGAACCGCTTCACCGGGTGGACCGACGTGCCGCTCACGGCCACCGGCGTGGCCCAGGCGCGGCAAGCCGGCCAGTTGCTGCGTGAAGGCGGATATGAGTTTGATGTGGCCTACACCTCGGTGCTCAAGCGCGCAATATGGACGCTGTGGCACGCGCTGGACGAGATGGACCGCACCTGGCTGCCGGTGCAGAACGACTGGCGCCTGAACGAGCGCCACTACGGCGCGCTGCAGGGCCTGAACAAGGCCGACATGGCCAAACAGTTCGGCGAGGAGCAGGTGCTGATCTGGCGCCGCAGCTACGACACACCGCCGCCGTCACTGGACCCGTCGGACCCGCGCAGCGAACGCAACGACTTGCGCTACGCCCAGCTGGCGCCAGGCCAGGTGCCGCTGGCCGAATGCCTGAAGGACACCGTGGTCCGGGTGCTGCCGTTCTGGAACGAACACATCGCACCGGCCATCCTGAGCGGCCAGCGCATCGTCATCGCCGCCCATGGCAACAGCATCCGCGCAATGGTGAAATACCTTGACGGCATTGCCGACGACACCATCGTGGGGGTCAACATCCCCAACGGCATTCCGCTGGTGTACGAACTGGACGCAAAGCTGAAGCCCATCCGCAGCGGCTACCTGGGTGACGCGGAAGCGGCGGCCCAGGCGGCGGCCGCGGTGGCATCACCGGGTAAGTCCAGGGCCTGAACGGTCTGAACTGCAGCTGCCAGCAGCGGCACCACGCTGACGGCGTTGCTGCTGTGCGCCACGCAGTCGGTGCTCCAGACATGGCGCACCCCGCAAGCCTGCACCTGCTGCAGTGCGTCGCCGACAAAGAGCGCGTGTGTCACCGCCACGTCCACGCTGAGCGCACCCTGAGCCAGAGCGCCGCGCGCAGCCGCGATCAGCGTGCGGCCGGTGCTGGCCACGTCGTCCAGCAAGACCACGGCACGGCCGCGCACATCCTGGTCGGGCAGCGACACTGCCACGTCATGGTCGCCGTGGCGCTGCTTGTGGCACACGGCGTGGTCCAGCCCGTGCGCTGCGGCGGCGGCCCGCACCCACTGGCCGGCTTCTTCATCGGGCGCCATCAGCAGCGCGCCGGGCACAAGCTGCGCCACCAGCCCGCCCAGCAGCGGCGCGGCCGTCAGCGCCACGCCGCGCCGGCCGGGCACCACATCGTCCATCGTTGCCACGCGATGCAGATGCGGGTCGACCGTGATGACGGCGTCAAAGGCGCCGGCCAGCAGCCGGCCCAGGTGGCGCTGGCTCACCACTTCGCCTGGCGTGAAGGCCATGTCCTGGCGCATGTAGGCGAGATAAGGGCTCACCAGTGTCAGCCGTTGTGCGCCCAGCTCGCGCGCACCGGCGGCGGCCAGCAGCAAAGGGGCCAGCTTGCCGTTGGGGCCTTGCAGTCCGCGCAACACGGCGGTGTGCGGTGGCAGCACGGGCGGCAGACGCAAGCGGGTCTCGGCGTCGGGGAAGGTGTGCACCTCCACCAGCGACAACGTCCAGCCCAGCGCCGTGGCCAATCGCCGGGCCAGTTCGGCTTCGTCGGCAAAAGCCAGCAGCAGGCTCATTGTCTGGCCTTCATGGGTTCACCAGCCGCTCGGCGATCAACTCGCGCAGGTGTTCGGCCAGGCGTCGGCGGTCGGCATGCTGTGTGCCCACGGGCGACAGCAGCTGCACTTGCACACCCAGTTGCCGTGCCGACGCGATGCGCCAGATGCTTTGCAGCAGCGTCGTGTCGCCGACAAAGGTCACGTCACTGCTGAAACGCTGCTTGTCGTCGAAGAAGCGCAGCACCACCGGCTGCACCGGCGTGCCAGTGGCCACGGCCGCCTGCAGCAGGTTGGCGTGAAAGGGCAGCAGCTCGGGGCCTTCACCCGTGGTGCCTTCCGGGAAGACGGCCACGGTTTGCCCGCGTTGCAGCGCTTCGGCCATCACATGCACCACACGCACCGCATCGCGCTTGCGTTCACGTTCGATGAACAGCGTGCCGGCATTGCGTATCAGCCAGCCCAGCAGCGGCCACCGCAACACGTCGGCCTTGGACACAAAACGTGCGTGCGGCGCGGCGGCGTGGATGGCGGCGATGTCCAGCCACGAGATGTGGTTGGACACCATCAGCGTGGCACCTGGCCTGGCCGTGCCGCTGATTTGCAGCGTCAGCCCCATGGCCTGCACCAGTCCCGCCGACCACCAGCGGATGCGCTCGTGGCGGCCGGCTTCGTCCAGCACCGGGAAGCGGGTCATGACCAGCATGCCGTGCAGCACGTGGACGGTGGCACGCAGCAGGCGCCAGGCCGCAACCACGGGCCGCATCAGCCGCCCAGCGACAGCGGCAAGGATTCATAGGCCACGGTGCCGGCCACCAGCGTGGCCCGCACACGACCCGGCAGCGCCATGCCGGTGCTGGCAAAGGCAAACGGCGTGTGTTTGCCCCGGCTGGCCAGCTCACCCCGCTCCACTGCCCATTCGCTTGCAGGGTCGAAGATGCAGATATCGGCCACACCCCCTTCCACCAGGCGGCCGGCGCTGGTGGCCAGCGAGCCGATGGCGTCGCCCAGCACGCGCACCGGATCTTGTGTCACACGCGACAGCGCGGTGGCCATGGGCAGGCCGCTGTCCGCGGCCCAGCGCAGCGCCAGGCTCAGCAGCAGCTCCAGCCCCGTGGCGCCCGGTTCGGCCTCGCCAAAGGGCAGGTTCTTCATGTCATCGGCCACCGGGTTGTGGTCGGACACCAGTGCGTCGATGGTGCCGTCGGCCAGGCCCTGGCGAAGTGCCTCGCGGTCGGCACCCTGGCGCAGGGGCGGTGTCAGGCGCATGTCGGGGTTGAAGTAGCCGATGTCCACATCGGTGAGGTGCAGCGAATTGATGCTGACATCGGCCGTCACCGGCAGCCCCTGGGCCTTGGCCGCACGCAGCAGTGCCACGCCAGCGGCGCTGGACAGGCGACACAGGTGCACCCGCGCCCGCGTCACGCGCACCAGTTCAAACAGTGTGTGCAGCGCAACCGTCTCGGCAATCACCGGCACGCCCGACAGCCCCAGGCGCGTGGCCACGGCCCCCTGGGCCGCCACGCCCTTGCCCAGGAATGCGTCCTGCGGCCGCAGCCACACGGTGTAGCCGTAGGTGGACGCGTACTGCAGCGCACGCTGCAGCACCAGCGTGTCGGACAGCGCCACGTCGGCCTGCGAAAAACCAACGCAACCGGCTTCGGTGAGCTCGACCATCTCGGTCAGCGCCTGGCCTTCCAGCCGGCGCGTCAGTGCGCCCAGCGGGAAGAGCCGGCAGCGCGACAGCTTGCGGGCGCGGAACTTGAGCATCTCCACCAGGCCGGGTTCGTCCAGCACGGGGTCGGTGTCGGGCGGGCAGACGAGGCTGGTCACACCACCCGCAGCAGCGGCGGCGAGTTCGCTTTCGAGCATGCCTTCGTGTTCTTGACCCGGTTCGCGCAGGCGCGCGGCCAGGTCCACCAGGCCGGGCGCCACCACCAGTCCCGTGGCGTCGATCTCGCGGTCGGCGCTGAAGTCGCCCGCCGCGCCGATGTGCACGATGCGGCCCGAGGCGATGGCGATGTCAGTGACTTCGTCACGACCCGAAGCAGGGTCGATGACGCGGCCGTGGCGAATGAGGATCTTCAAGCTTGATTTCCGGCGATCGTGCTCATCACCGCCATGCGCACCGCGATGCCGAACGTGACCTGCGGCAGGATCACGCTGTGGCTGCCATCGGCCACCGCGCTGTCGATCTCGACCCCGCGGTTGATGGGCCCCGGGTGCATGACGATGCAGTCGGGCTTGGCCAGTGCCAGCTTTTCGGGTGTCAGGCCGTAGCTCTTGAAAAACTCACCCGCGCTGGGCAGCATGGCGCCGCTCATGCGTTCGTTCTGCAAGCGCAGCATGATGATGACGTCGGCGTCCCGGATGCCATCTTCCATGCGGTGGCAGACGCGCACGCCCATGCCGGCCAGGTCGCCCGGCACCAGCGTCTTGGGTCCGACGGCGCGGATCTCGGGCACACCCAGCGTGGTCAGCGCGTGGATGTCGCTGCGTGCCACGCGGCTGTGCACGATGTCGCCGACGATGGCCACGGTCAGGTTGTTGAAGTCCTTCTTGAAGTGCCGGATGGTGTACATGTCCAGCAGCCCTTGCGTCGGGTGGGCATGGCGGCCGTCACCGGCATTCACCACGTGCACATGGGGCGCCACGTGCTGGGCGATCAGGTAAGGCGCGCCACTTTCTGCATGGCGCACGATGAACATGTCGGCATGCATGGCCGACAGGTTCGCAATGGTGTCCAGCAGGCTCTCGCCCTTGGCCGTGCTGCTGCGAGCGATGTCCAGGTTGATGACGTCGGCGCTCAAGCGCTTGGCCGCGATTTCGAAAGTGGTGCGTGTGCGTGTGCTGTTTTCGAAGAACAGGTTGAACACGCTCTTGCCACGCAGCAAGGGCACCTTCTTCACGTCGCGGTCGTTGACGCTCAGAAAGGTGCCGGCGGTGTCCAGGATCTGCGTCAGCACGGCCTTGGGCAGGCCTTCGATGGACAGCAGGTGGATCAACTCGCCGTGGGCGTTGAGCTGGGGGTTGCGGCGCATCAACATCACGCTGTCTCACGCACGCTGAAAGCAAAACTGCCGTCTTCGGCTTTGGTCAGCGACAGCTTCTGCGTCGCCGGCAGCACGATGCGGGCTGCAGCAAAAGCGGCTGCCATCGGCAGTTCACGCCCGCCCCGGTCCACCAGCACCGCCAGCGTCACGCTGGCCGGGCGGCCGAAGTCGAACAACTCGTTGACCGCGGCGCGGATGGTGCGGCCCGTGTAGAGCACATCGTCCACCAGCACGATGTGGCGGCCATCGATGGCAAAGGGCAGCCGCGTGGCGTCCGTGCCGCCCAGGCCGCGCGCCGAAAAGTCGTCGCGGTGCAGCGTGCTGCTGATGACGCCGAAACCCTTGTCACCGCCACTCAATGCCAGGTCGCGTTGCAGCCTTTCGGCCAGCCAGGCGCCGCCGCTCCAGATGCCCACCAGCGCGGCGTCGGGGCGCAGCAGGGCCCGCACGCCTTCGCGCAGTTCGGCGTACAACGATTCGGCGTCAAACCATTCGGCGTCAAGCGGCAGCATCGTTGTCTTGGGGCAGCTTGCGAAAGTACTGGTCCAGGATGAGGGCCGCCGAGACTGCATCGACACCGGCCCGGCCAGAGCCCAGGCTCAGCGCCTCGGTGGTGGTGTAACGCTCGTCCACCTCGTGCACCGGCAGCTTGAAGCGCCCCTGCAGTTGGCGCGCAAAACGCCGTGCGCGCAACGTGTTGTCGTGCGCCGCGCCATCCGGGTGGAAGGGCACACCCACCACCAGGGCGCCGGGCTGCCATTGGGCAATCAGCGCCTGCAGTGCCACAAAGCGGGCTTCGCCTTCGGCGGCCACGGTCTTCAGCGGCTGCGCTCGTCCCAGCAACGTATTGCCCACCGCCACGCCGACGCGGCGGGTGCCAAAGTCAAAGGACAGAAACGTTTGTACCGCCACGGTCAGGCATGCCCCGCCTCTTGCGACAGCATGCGCGGGTCGATGCCCAGCAGGCCGACTGCCCGGTCGTAGCGCTTTTCAATCGGCGTGTCGAAGATCACCGCCGGATCGGCGTCCACCGTCAACCAGCCGTTGCGGCCCAACTCGTCTTCCAGCTGACCGGCTTGCCAGCCGCTGTAGCCCAGCGTCACCAGCACCTTGGCCGGGCCGCTGCCGTCGGCCAGGGCTTCGAGCACGTCCTTGCTGGTGGTCATGTCCAGGCCGCCGGGCACCGACAACGTGGAGTTGTAGGGCGTGGTGTCGCTGCTGCGCTTTTCGTGCAGAACAAAACCGCGCTCGGTCTGCACCGGGCCGCCAAAGTACACCGGCTGCTCGGCCAGTTCTTGGCGGTCCAGCTGCAGGTCGACCTTCTCGAACAGGTTCTTCAGCTTGATGTTGATGGGCTTGTTGATGACCAGGCCCAGGGCACCTTTTTCGTTGTGTTCGCACAGGTAGACGACCGAACCCTCGAAGGCCTCGTCGGCCATGCCGGGCATGGCAATGAGGAACTGGTTGGTCAGATCGATGCGCGAGGCGGTGGACATGGGCGGCATTCTAGGGTGTGCGGCACACTGCGCACCGTGGACAATCCCCGCGATCGACCCTTGCACCGGGCCCTGGTCTGGCTGCGCCGAGACCTTCGTGTGGACGACCACGCGGCGCTTTACCACGCGCTGCGCTCGGCCCGCCTGGTGTGGTGCGTGTTTGTCTTCGACCGCGACATCCTGGATGCGCTGCCGCGCAGCGACCGCCGCGTCGAGTTCATCCGCGACAGCCTGGTGGGTGCGGACGCGGAGCTGCGGGCCCTGGCGGCTTCGCACGGCATCGAAGGTGCAGGGCTGATCGTGCGCCACGGTTGGGCTCACGAAGAAATCCCGGCCCTTGCCAGCACACTGGGCGTGCAGGCGGTCTATGCCAACCACGACGACGAACCCGCTGCGCTGAGCCGCGACGCACGCGTGCGCGGCCTGCTGGCCGACCAGGGCGTGGTACTGCACACCAGCAAGGACCATGTGGTCTTTGAGCGCAAGGAAGTGCTGACCCAGTCCGGCGGCACGTTCTCTGTCTTCACACCCTACAAAAACGCCTGGCTCAAGAAGTGCGACCCGTTTTACCTGAAGAGCTACCCGGTGGCCCGCCACGCCTCGGCGCTGGCGCCGCGGCCGGCAGAACAAGCCGGCGTGCCCACCTTGCAGGCCCTGGGCTTTGAAACCACCAACCTGCACCAGTTGCGCCTGCCAAGCGGGCCAGCCGGCGCGCAAGAACTGCTGGCCGACTTTGTGGATCGCATCGACCGTTACCACGAGACCCGCAACTTCCCCGCCGTGAAAGGCCCCAGCTACCTGAGCACGCACCTGCGCTTCGGCACGGTGTCGATCCGCCAGCTGGCACGCGCCGCGCACCAGCGGCGCGAAGGCGGCTCGCGCGGTGCCGAGGTCTGGCTGTCCGAGCTGATCTGGCGCGACTTCTACCACCAGGTCCTGCACCACCACCCGCATGTCGTCACGGGCGCCTTCAAGCCGGAGTACGACCGCATCAAGTGGGACCACGGCAAACACGCCGATGCACTGATGGCCGCCTGGTGCGAAGGCCGCACCGGCTACCCGCTGGTGGACGCGGCCATGCACCAGATCAACCAGACCGGCTACATGCACAACCGCCTGCGCATGGTGGTGGCCAGCTTCCTGAGCAAAGACCTGGGCCTTGACTGGCGCCGTGGCGAAGCCTACTTCGCGCTGCACCTGAACGACTTCGACCTGGCCGCCAACAACGGCGGCTGGCAGTGGGCGGCCAGCAGCGGCTGCGACGCCCAGCCCTACTTCCGCATCTTCAACCCGGTGAACCAGAGCGAGAAGTTCGACCCCGACGGCCGCTTCATCCGCCGCTACCTGCCGCAGTTGGCCGCCCTGCCCGACAAGTTGATCCACGCACCCTGGCTGGCGCGGCCGGTGGACCTGGCGACCGCCGGTGTCACGCTGGGCGGCAACTACCCGGCGCCAGTGGTGGACCACGGCGCCGCGCGCCTGCGCACGCTGCAACGGTATGCGGTGGTAAAAGAGAAAGAACGAAATACATAACTTTTTTGTGTCATGGTATGTCGGCCCGAAATCGGTTCCGCTCTGCGGGATATCCCGCTGGCCTGCAAGACGAAGCGGCTCTAGCGTCGGACAGTGGCGGGCACTTCCTGCCGCTGTGAGCCCGACGGGCACCAGAAGTCACACCACAACAAACGGCACCGGCAAGACATGCCCGGGCCACCAGGAGACAGACGCATGAGCCAATGCACCGAGATGCCCGCCAAGGGCGCCGACACCTCCCTGCCACGGCGGCGCACGCAACGCCCCGCAGCGGCGCTGACGCTGCTGTGTGCAGCCACCCTCGCCTGTGCTGCGCAGGCCGCGCCCGAAGCGGCCGCCGCCAAACCCGCTGTGCAGGCCGCGTCGGCGCGCGGCGCCGTGGTGCTGCCACCGGTGACCCCCGGCCGTGAACGTCTGCGCGTGCTGTCCGGTCGCGCCGACCAGGTAACGGGTGGCGATGCGCGCGTTGTCATCGACGCCCCCTCCGCCACGATGCCCCTGCTGTCGCTGTGGCTCAACGGCGCACCCATCGCGCCGACCTTCGTCACCACGTCGCGTGGCCGCGAGGCCGTCGTCACGGGCCTGAACCTGGGCCCCAACACGCTGGAAGTCAGGATGGCCAGCAACGGCACCGTGCGCGACCGACTCACGCTGGTCAACCACCCCGTCACCGGCCCCATCTTCAGCGGTCCGCAGCAGCACCCCTTTGTGTGCACCACCATCCAGGGCGGCATCACACGCCAGCCACGGGTGGACACCCCCGTGCCACCCGGCTACACGGTGCGTGACGCGGCCGGCAACGTCATCGGCTACAGCCGCGATTGCAGCATCGACACCTTCGTCACCTACCTGTATCGCCGCAACACCGGCGGCAGCCTGGTGGCCCTGCCAGCCGGTGCGCGCCCGGCCGACATGGGCACGACAACCTTGCCCGACGGCCGCACGGTGGACTTCATCGTGCGCCGCGAAGTGGGCTCGATCAACCGCTTCCTGTACAGCATCGCGATGCTGTCGCCGGCACCGGCGGCCGACAACGCCGCCCAGAACGACAGTTCGCTATGGAGCGGCAAGCTGCTGTACTGGTTCCAGGGCGGCGTGGCCATCGGCCACAGCCAGGGCACGGTGCACAGCGGTTCGCTCAACCCCGACGTGCTGGGCCAGGGCATGGCCATCGTGCACAGCAGCGGCAACAACACCGGTACCCACTACAACATGAACCTGGCCGGCGAGACCGCGCTGATGACCAAGGAGCGCTTTGTCGAACGCCACGGCGTGCCCACCTACACCGTGGGCCTGGGCGGCAGCGGTGGTGCCATTCAGCAGTACCTGATCGCGCAGAACCACCCGGGCGTGCTGGATGGCCTGTTGCCGGTGCAAAGCTACCCTGACATGGTGACCCAGACCATCCACGTCGGCGACTGCGAGTTGCTCGAGCATTACATGGACGCCACCGACCGCAGCAACCCGAAGTGGCAGGTCACGAAAAACCGCAGCTGGCTGGTGGGCATGAATGCCGAAGAAGGCTTCACGCGCGTCAACGATGCCCTGCGTGACCTGAAGCTGGCCCTGGGCTATGCCAGTGCCGTGGGCAGCACCGAGTGCATCCCGGCCTGGCGCGGCCTGACGCCGCTGACGCTGAACCCGCTGTTCGGACAGGTGCCGAATCAGCAGTTCTACGAACCGCAGAGCGCCATTGCAGCCATCCGCTGGACCCACTACGACGATGTGCGCAATGTCTACGGCGTCGACGAAACCGGCGCCGCCCGCATCACGATGGACAACGTGGGCGTGCAGTACGGGCTGAAGTCGCTGCAGGCCGGGCGAATCACGCCGGTGGAATTCCTGCACCTGAACTGGTACATCGGCAGCTTCAAGCACCCCAGCGACATGCTGCAGGAGACCTTCCCCTTCTTCGGCACCTCGGCAACCGAGATCAACAAGGCGCTGACCATTCCGGGCTACTTCGACCCCTGGAGCAAGAAGAACATGCGCCTGGGCAGCGCCGAGACACCGGCCCCTCGCGCCGAGGGCAGCCTGCCCGCCCAGCGCGCCGTGTATTCCACCGGCCACGTCTTCGACGGCCGCCTGAACGTGCCGGCCATCGACCACCGCCAGTACATGGAGCGTGAGCTGGACATGCACAACTCGCACCAGAGCTTTGCGGTGCGGCAGCGGGTGCAAAACCGCATGGGCCACAGCGACAACCTGGTGATCTGGTTCACCGACACCATTCCCGAAACCCCCAAGGTCAGCCAAACGCTGCAGGCCCTGGCGGTGATGGACCAGTGGCTGATGAACATCCGATCCAACCCGAAAAAGACCGTGGCCCAGAACAAGCCGGCCATGGCGGCGGACGCCTGTTTCGACCGCTTCGGTTCGATGCAGGCGCTGGGCACGGGGGTGTGGGCCGGCGTCCTGGACACGCTGCCGGCCGGTGCCTGCACCGCACAGTACCCGCTGTACAGCACCAGCCGCATCGTGGCTGGCGCACCGATCACCGGCGACATGTACCGCTGCGCGCGCAAGAGCGTGGCCACGGCTGTGGCCGACGGCACCTACACGCCCTGGATGCCCAGCGCCGAGCAGGTGGTCACGCTGAACCAGATCTTCACCGGTGGCGTGTGCGACTACAGCCAGCCCGACCAGGCGCGGCCTGAGCTGGCATCTCGCTTGCGTTGATCGCGGCGGCGAGGCTTGCGCCCCGCGCGTGCCTGCGCCGGGGCGGGCGGAGCAGCGAAAACGGCAGCGGCCCTGGGTGGAAGGCCTGGCGCGGCACCACGCGCCGTGGCTGGCTGCCCGCGCCTCAAGCCCCCGGTGCCGTGAAGCGCGCCAGGATGGCGTCGTGTTGCTGAGGCCACAAGGCCAGTGCCGAGCCATCGCCGTCCAAGACCGCCCGCAAGAATGCGAGCGCCAGCGCGCGCGTGGCTGTTTTCACCTGCGGGTTCAGCGTGGCGCCGCCGGTGCCGCTGCGGTCGGTGAACATGCTGTGTGAACCGCCCTGGTACACGGCCAGCCACTTCTGCGTGCTGCCGGTGGCGTCGAAGACGGCCACCCGGTCTTCGACGCCGCTGAAGTAGCCGGGAATGCGGATCACGTCTTCGGTGGCCGTGACATGCAGGCTGGGCACGGTGACCGTGTTCAGGATGCGCGCGGGCTCGGCCTCGCCGTAAAACGGGGGCGCCGAGATCACGATGGCGGCGCGCACGCGGTCATCGGCCAGCGCCATGATCTGGCCCTCGCGTTCGACCCGTGCACCGCTGGCCAGCAGCGTGGTGTTGGCGCCATAGCTGTGGCCGGCGGCGACGATGCGGGTGGCGTCCAGGCGCGGCGCCAGTTCACCCGTCAGCAGCGTATCCAGGGCAAAGCGCAGGTCCTGCACACGGGCCAGGGCTTCACGCTCGTGCGCTGCGTCTTGCAGTCGGCCCACCAGGCTGAAGACGTTGCCGGTCCACAGCTGGCGGTCACTGCCCACGTGCTGCAGGTGCAGGCTGGCGAATCCGTTGCTGGCCAGGTGGTGCCCCAGCCAGCTGTAGCCGCGGCGCGAGCCGCCGATGCCGTGTGAAAACACCAGCAGCGGCACGGGCCGCGCGGCCGAGGCGGCCGTCGGCAGATGCAGGCGCACGGGCACCTGGCGCTGGCGGCGGGAATCGGTCCAGTCGAGGTCCACGGTCTCGAAGGTGCGCGCTGGGGTGGCCTCTTGTGCGCGCAGCGGCCAGACGCTGGCACCGGCACAGGTGGCAGCCGCCGCTGCGGCCAGCTTCAAACAGTGACGTCGTTGCGGGTTCATGCACTCACCTCTTGCGCCTTCAAGGTGGGCGGGGTCTTGCGGCGCAGCAGCTGCTGCAGCTTCTGGATGAAGTCATCGACGTAGGTGAACAGCACCGGGATCACGAGCAGGCTCAGGAAGGTGGAGGTGATGAGCCCGCCAATGACCACGATGGCCATCGGTGCGCGGAAGCTGGGGTCGGTGCCCAGGCCCAGCGCGATGGGCATCATGCCGGCGCCCATGGCGATGGTGGTCATGACGATCGGCCGCGCGCGCTTGTGGCAGGCGTCCAGCACCGCGTCCCAGCGCGCCATGCCGTGGTCGCGCCGGGCCATGATCACGTAGTCCACGAGCAGGATGCTGTTCTTGGTGGCGATGCCCATCAGCATGATGAGACCGATCATGCTGGGCATGGACAACGCCGTGTGGGTGATGAACAGGGCCAGGAAAGCACCCGGGATCGACAACACCAGCGCGCCCAGGATGGTGGCCGGCTGCACGAAGTCCTTGAACAGCAGCACCAGCACGATGTAGATGCACAAGACACCCGTCAGCATGGCCAGACCGAAGCTGGCAAACAGCTCGCTCATGGCCTCGGCGTCGCCGATCTCGGTCTGGATCACGCCCGGCGGCAGGTTCAGCAGGCTGGGCAGCGACAGTGCGGCTTGCTGCACTTCGCCCAGCGGCTGGCCATTGAGTTCGATCTCGAAGTTGACGTTGCGCTGGCGGTTGTAGCGGTCGATCTGCGCCGGCCCGCTGGCGATGGTGAGCGTGGCCACGTTGCCCAGCATCACGGGGCCGTTCTTGCCCGGCACCGGCAGGCGCGACAGCAGGTCCAGGTCGGCCCGCGCCTGCGCCGGCAGGCGCACGACGATGGGGATCTGGCGCTGGCTCAGGTTGAGCTTGGGCAGGCTCTGGTCGTAGTCACCCGCCGTCGCGATGCGCAGCGTGTCGGCAATGGCCTGCGAGGTCACGCCCAGGTCGGCAGCGCGTGCGGCGTCGGGCCGCACGATGAGTTCGGGCCGCACCAGGCTGGAGCTGGACGTGACGGCGCCGATGCCAGAGATGGCACGCAGTTCACGTTCGACCACCGCCGCGTGTGCGCCCAGCGCCGCGCCGTCTTCGCCGGCCAGCACCAGCACGTACTTCTCCGCGCTCTGGCCGAAGCCGACCTTGACACGCGCGCCCGGCAGCACGGCCAGCATCTCGCGCAACTGCGACTCGATGGCCTGCTTGCTGACACCACCGCGGTCCGAGCGATGTGTCATGTTGATGGTCAGCGTGGCCTTGGTGACCTCGGGCACACCACCACCGGGCGTGAAGGTGTCGGCACCGGTGCTGCCCGCGCCCACCGCCGTGTAGACCAGCTTGACGTGTTCGTGCTGCTGCACCAGCACACGTGCCTGCTCGGCGGCTGCCAGCGTCTGTTCATAGGTGCTGCCGGGTGGCAGCGTCACCGTGACCTGGGTCTGGCTCAGGTCGTCTGGCGGCAGGAAGCCCGTGGGCAAGTAGGGCACCAGAGAAAACGAACCGACAAAAAACACCGCCGTGGCCAGCAGCGTCAGCACCCGGTGCTTCAGGCACCAGCGCGCCCAACGCAGGTACTGGGTCATCCAGGCGGCGTCTTTGTCTTCGGCCTTGGGCGGCTTCAGGATGTAGGCCGCCATCATGGGCGTGAGCATGCGCGCCACCACCAGCGAGAAGAACACCGCGATGGCCGCCGTCCAGCCAAACTGCACGAAGAACTTGCCCGGCACACCGGCCATGAAAGCCGTCGGCAGGAAGACAGCGATCAGCGTGAAGGTGGTGGCAATCACTGCCAGGCCAATCTCGTCGGCCGCTTCCATCGCCGCCTGGTACGGCGTCTTGCCCATGCGCAGGTGGCGCATGATGTTTTCGATCTCGACGATGGCATCGTCCACCAGGATGCCGACCACCAGCGACATGCTCAGCAGCGTGACCGTGTTGAGCGTGAAGCCGAAGATGTAGTGCATGGCCGCAAAGGCCGGGATGATCGACAGCGGCAGCGCCGTGGCGGCCACCAGCGTGGCACGCCAGTCGCGCAGGAACAGCCACACCACCAGCACCGCCAGCGCTGCGCCTTCCAGCAGCAGGATCATGCTGCCCTCGTAGTTTTCGACCACCGGGTCGACGAAGTTGAAGGCCTCGGTCACCGTCACGTCGGGGTGTTCTGCACGCAGCTTGTCCAGCGCCGCACGCACACCGTCGGCGACATCGGTTTCACCGGCGCCGCGGCTGCGCACGATCTCGAAACCCACCACCGGCTTGCCGTTGAGCAGCGCACCGCTGCGGCGCTCGGCCACGGTGTCGCTGACGGTGGCCACCTGGTCCAGGCGGATGCGGCGGCCGTCGCTGAGCGCCACTTCCAGGCGCGCCAGTTCGGCCGCACTCTGCACGGTGGCGATGGTGCGCACGCTCTGTTCGATGCCGCCCACGTCGGCGCGGCCACCGGCCGCGTCTTGCTGCACGGCGCGCAGCTGGCGTGAGATGTCGGCCGCGCTGGCGTTCAGCGCCAGCAGGCGCGCCGGGTCCACTTCGACGCGCACTTCGCGCGTGACGCCACCCACACGGGCCACACTGCCCACGCCGCGCACCGCCAGCATCACCTTGGTGACCTGGTTGTCGACAAACCAACTCAGCGCTTCGTCGTCCATGCGCGTGCTGGCCACCGTGTAGGTGAGGATCGGCGCGCCCGCCAGGTCGAGCTTGCTGATGGTGGGGTCGCGCAGGTCGGCCGGCAGGTCGCTGCGCACACGGGCGACGGCCGAACGCACGTCGTCCAGCGCTTCCTGCGTGGGTTTTTCCAGGCGGAATTCCACCGTCACGATGGCCACGCCGTCTTGCACCTTGGTATAGATGTTCTTGACGTTCTGCAGCGAAGCGACCGCGTTTTCGATCTTGCGCGCGACCTCGGTTTCCATCTGCGCCGGCGCTGTGCCGGGCAGGCTGGCGGTGATATTGATGGTGGGCAGGTCGATGTCGGGGAACTGCTGGATCTTCATGGACTTGAAGCCCATCACACCGGCCAGCGTCAACATCACAAACAGCATCACCGCCGGAATCGGGTTCTTGATGCACCAGGTCGAAACGTTCATGGCTGCTGGCTCCGCTTCACTTGGGGACGGCCGTATTCACGGGCTTCATGGGCGTGTCCACCACCCGCACGGTGTCGCCATCGGCCAGGAAACCGGCACCACTGGCCACCACGCGCGCGGTGTTGTCCAGGCCGCCAGTGATCTCGATGCGGTCCCCCACCCGGCGGCCCACGGCAACCTTGGTTTGTGCGACCTTGTTATCGGCGCCGACGCGGTAGACGTAGCTGAAGCCATCGCGCAGCAGCACCGCGCTCTGTGGCAGCGTCAGCGCGCTGGAGCTGCCGGTTTCGAAGTCGCCGCGCGCAAACATGCCCGCCTTGATGACCCCGGGCTGAGGCAGGTCCACATAGACGATGCCGTTGCGCGTGGCCGCGTCCACGGTCGGCGCCACCATGCGGACCTTGCCGGCCACGGCTGCGCCGCCCGCAGCTTCCACACGCACGGTCTGGCCGGGCTTGATCTGCGCCAACTCGCTGGCCACCACTTCGGCTCGCCACTCCAGGCGGCCCTGCCGGATCAGGCGGAACAGCTCCATGCCCGCCGGCACCACCGCGCCCACGGTGGCGCTGCGTGCACTGATGACCCCGCTGTCGGGCGCCAGCACCTGCGTCTGCGCCAGGCGCAGCTGTTGCACCTTGGCGCCGGCGCGCAGCGCATCCAGTCGCGCCTGAGCAGTGCGTTCTGCGGTCAGCAACTGGTTGATCTGCTGGGCACTGAGCGCACCGCTGGCCTGCAGGTCGCGGGCGCGCTGGGCGTTGGCGCTGGCGTCGGCCAGCGTGGCTTCGGCTTCGGCCACTGTGGCCTTGCCTTGCGCCAGATCAGCCTGCGCCATGTCCGACACAAAGGTGGCCAGCACCTGGCCACGCTTGACGACATCGCCCACGTTGACACGCACCTCGGCCAGCCGCATGCCGTTGCTCTCGGCGCCGACGATGGCTTCCTGCCACGGCGCGATGTTGCCGTTGGCTGACAGCGCGGTGGCCAGGCTGCTGCGCACCGGCAAGGTCGTGGTGACGGTCAGCGCTGCCTTGGCCGCGGACGTTGCGGCGGCGGGCTTGGCCACCTTGTCGTCGGCCTCGTTCACGGCCGTGTTGGCCAGCAGCGCCAGACCGGCGCCGCCGGCCAGCAAGACCGCTGCGGCAACGATGCGGGTGCGTTTGCTCAAAGTTGGCAGATGGATCATGGTCGAGTTTTGTTTCCAGGTCGGGCAGCGGCAGACTGGGTAACCAGTTCGGTGGCGGACCAGCCGCCACCCAGTGCGCGGTACAGGGCGATCCATGACGTCACCCGTTCGCGCTTGAGTTCAATCAGTGTGCTCTGGGCCTGCACGGCGTTGCGGCGCGCGGCTTCAAGGTCAAACAGGCTGGCCAGGCCGCCTCTCTGACGCGCCTGCGTGGCCACCAGCGAGGCTTCAAAGTCCCGCGCGGCGGACAAGGCATCCACTTCACGCTGTGCCGTCGAATCCAGCGCCACGAGCGCGGTTTCCACCTCGCGCACTGCGCGCCGCAGTTGCGCGCCATACAGCGCCACGGCTTCGTCGTAACTGGCGCGTGCGGCGGCCGTGTTGGCCGCACGGGCGCCGCCGTCGAAGATCGGCAGGCTCACCACCACCGGGCCGATGGACCAGACCGCGCCGTTGCTGCTGACGCCGCCGCTGCGCAAGCTGGCGCCGGCCAGCAAGCCGGACAGGCTGACCTGCGGCCGCTCGCGCGCCAGGCTTTGTGATCGGTCCGCAGCCGCGGCCACCACGGCGCGTGCTGCTTCGGCCAAGTCGGGGCGCTGCGCCAACAGCCCTGCGGGCAAGGCCGTCAGCGACAGCGCGGCCGGTTGCGGCAAAAGCCCGGCGCCGGCTGCCAGGCGCTGGCGCAGGTCGGGTTCGGGCAGGTCGGTGATCTCCACCAGGCCTTTGATCAACGTGTCGCACTGTGCCTGCTGGCTCAGCACCTGGCCACGCGACTGTGCGGCACCGGCACGGGCCAGTGCCGCATCGGCCGGGGCGGTGAAACCGGCACGCGCGCTCTGGTCGGTGAGGCTGGCGGTTTCTCCGCGTGAACCGGCGTCCAGCCTGGCCTGCGCCAGCTGGGCCTCGCAGGCGCGCAAGGCGGTGTAGCTGGTGGCTACCTCGGCCGCCACCGACACACGGGCCTCGTGCCAGCCGGCCTGGGCGCCTTCAAACCGGGCTTGCGCGGCCTGGCGACCGGCGGCGATGGCGCCGAACAAGTCCAGTTCCCAGCCCGCCTGCAAGCCCAGGCTGGCCAGCTGCGTCGTGGGCTGGCCCGGTGTCTGGCGCGACGCGCTGGCGCTGGCCACGGCGTTCAGTTGCGGCGCACCGACTGCGCCAGCGGCAACGCGAGAAGCGCGCGCACGTTCGATGCGCGCGCTGGCGCTGGCCAGGCTGGGGCTGGCCTTCTGTGCAGCGTCTTGCAAAGGCAGCAGCACGGGGTCGTTGAAACGGGCCCACCACAGGGCCAGGTCTGCCGTGGCGCCACCGTGCGGCAGAGGTGCCTGCCAGGCGGCCGCCAGGCCCGGGCTCGAAGGTGCAGGTGGTGTGTCGGGCGCGGTGGCGCAGGCCGACAGCAAGGCGGCTGAGGCCCAGGTGGTCACTGCGCAGGCGGTTCTGTTCATCGTTCAGTCCAGTCCAGCTGAGTCCATGCCGCGGCGCGCGGCTTCGGCGCGCACCATGGCCAGTCCGAACAGCACCAGCCGTTCGGACCAGGTGTCCAGGGCCTGCGCACCGTCGTTGATGCCCGGCACCAGCGCGTCGCTGATGTCGCGGCCCACGTGCATGTGCACACCCAGGCCGGCCAGGCAGATGGCCAGGCGCTGCAAGTCGGTGTCGGGACCCTTCAACTTGAAGTGGCGGCACAGCTGGTCCAGCAGGGCTTCGTGCAGAGGCCGGATGCCGTCGGTGATGCCCAACTCGCAAAGGCCCGTGGGTTCGAGCATTTCGCGGAAGTGCAGCTTCATGCACAGCCGCGCTTCGTCGCCCCGGCGCAGGGGTTCCAGAAAACTGTCGTAAAAGCCACGCAGCACTTGCGTCAACGTCAGGTCTGTGCCGTTGAATCGGGCCAGGTCGGCTTCTGGCGAGCCCATGGGCTCGATGAACACGGCGCGGTAAAGGCCCGCCTTGTCGCCGAAGTAGTAGCTGATGGACGCGACGTTGACACTGGCCGCCTCGGCCAGTTCACGCGTGCTGGTTTTGCTGTAGCCCTGCTGGGCAAACAGGTGCAGACCCGCCTGCAGCAGCCGGGCACGTGCGTCTTCGCTCGGCCTGCCAGCCTCTGGCGCGGGCTCCTGCAAGGGATTGGGCTGAATCGGTAGCGACATGCCCCGATGCTAGGGCATGAATCAAACGTTTGTTTTAGCCGACACGGGATTGGGGTTTTCCCGGCATGGCCACCCTTGGACCTGGCCTAGAAAAACTCCACGTCCCCGGCGTCGTGCGTTTCTTCGCTCAACTTGCCGGTGGCCACCAGGGCGGCGTGGTGCGCCACTTGGTTGCGGCCGTTTTCCTTGGCGTAGTACACAGCCTTGTCGGCACGTTCGAAGGCGCTGCTGGGTGAATCGCCCGGCCGCAGTTCGGTGAAGCCCGCGCTGACCGTGATCCGCCCCACTTGCGGAAAAGCATAGAGCTCGACATTGCTGCGCAGCCTTTCGAAGGCTTGCGCCGCGTCAGCGGGGCCGCCGCAGCGCATCAGCACCACAAACTCTTCGCCACCAAAGCGGTACAGGTGGTCGTGAAAACGAAAGCAGGTGCGCATCAGGCGCGACAGCAGCAACAGCACCTCGTCACCGATGAGGTGGCCGTGGTTGTCGTTCACGCGCTTGAAGTGGTCGATGTCGATCAGGCCCAGCCACGACCCGCCTGTGGGCCCCAGCCGGCGCGCTTCGCCACGCGGGTGGTTGGCCGGCATCGACGGCTGCGCGGCCACACGCAGGAAGCTCTCGTCAAAGGTCTTGCGGTTCAGCAAGCCGGTAAGCGTGTCGCGCTCGCTGTAATCCAGCAGGCCCTGGAAGTTGCGGTAGATGCGCAGGATGCTGCACACCAGCCGCACCTCTTCATGGGACAGCGGCAGCGCGGTCTGCAGTTCAAGAACGCCCACGGGCTCACGGTCGGTGGCCAGCGGAAAGTAGGACATGGCCGGCGTGCCGTCTACCGTGACGGCCTCGTGGCGCTGCAGGCAGGCATGGCGGTCGGCATGGTCGGCCAGGCGCGGCAGCATGGCGGGGTCGGTCCACAAGGGGTCGGCTGTGGCCGTGTTGTCGCCCGGCGCCAGCCGCGCGCGAGTGAGCCAGCGCTGCTCTTCTGCCTCACCCACACAGCGGTAGATGGCCACGGCCTGCGGGCGCAACAGGTCCTTGAACGCGCCCACCAGGGTCACATCAAGGACATCCCGATCGCGATAGCCGGTCAAGTCGGCCAGGTGCTCTACGACGCTGGACATGGCCCCTCGACAAGTGCTGGGAGTGGCTGACCGGACACTCCGGCTATGGGCAACACATTGTCACCGAATGTCATCAGGCTGCAGAAGCTGCAGTCTGGGCGCTGACGTAGCCGGCCACCAGCGACAGCAGTTCTTCTTCGGAGTACGGTTTGCCCAGGTAGTGATCGACACCCAACTCGGCAGCGTAGTCGCGGTGCTTCTGCGCAATGCGCGAGGTGATCATGATCACCGGCAGGCCACGCAGCTTGGCGTCGGCGCGCACATTGCGCACCAGATCAAACCCGTCCATGCGCGGCATCTCGATGTCCGACAGCAGAACCGAGGGTCGCTCTTCGGCCAGCCGCTCCAGCGCGTCCAGCCCGTCCTTGGCGGTGACCACGCGGTAGCCTTCGCGCACCAGCAAACGCTGCGTGACGCGGCGCACGGTGAGCGAGTCGTCCACGACCAGCACCATGGGCGACACGCTGGCCGCTGGGGCGGTGGGCGTCGACGTGGTTGAGGTCTTCAGCAAGGCAGCTGCCGCTGACCGAGCCAGGCCGCGTGCGGTCTCTGCATACACCGTGGCCAGCGCCACCGGGTTGTAGATCAGGGCCACGGCACCGGATGGCAACAGCGTCACACCGGCCAAACCGGGCAGGCGCGACAGCTGCGGGCCGACGTTCTTGACCACCACTTCCTGGTTGCCCACCACTTCGTCCACGTGCACCGCGACGCGTTGCGCCGCACTGCGCACGATGACAACGCTTTGGTTGCGGCCCTTGTCCGGTCCGCGAGAACCCACCTGCAGCAGCGACGCCAACCAGAAGAAGGGCACGGCTTCGCCGCCGAAGTTGAGGTGGCCGTCCGCATAAGCCTGCTCCACCTCGGCCGTGGGCACCCGCCGCACCACCTCGATCAGCGGCGACGGCACGGCCACGGTGGTGTCGGCACAGCGCAGCATCACCACCTGCGTGACGGCGGTGGTCAGCGGCAGCAGCAGCCTGAAGCGGCTGCCGCGGCCCGCGTCGCTGTGGGTCTCGATGCGCCCGCCCATGGCGTTGACTTCGGCGCGCACCACGTCCAGACCGACCCCACGGCCCGCCAGTTCGGTCACCGCTTCAGCGGTGCTGAAACCGGGCGCGAAAATCAGCTGCGACAGATCGGCGTCGCTGGGCTGCGAGTCGGGCGCGAGCAGGCCGCGTTCGATGCCACGCTGGCGGATGCGTCCCAGGTCCAGGCCGGCCCCGTCGTCGGCAAACTCCACCGCCACTTCGTTGCCCGACTGCGCCACCGTGACCGTGATCAGGCCACCCGCCGCCTTGCCTGCACGTTCACGTTCGGCGGCTGTTTCGACGCCATGCGCCACGCTGTTGCGCAGCAGGTGCTCGAAGGAGCCGACCATGCGTTCCAGTACACCACGGTCGATTTCGATGCCACCGCCCACGATGTCCAGCCGCACCTGCTTGGCGGTGTCGCGTGCGGCCTGGCGCACGGTGCGGTACAGGCGGTCGGCCATGCTTTCGAATTCGACCATGCGTGTGCGCAACAGGTCGTCCTGCAGCTCGCGCGTCAACCGCGCCTGCGCCGCCAGTTCGTCTTCTGCCGACTGCAGCGTGCGCTGCAGGCTGCGCTGCAGAGTGGCCACATCGTTGACCGATTCGGCCATGAAACGGGTCAGCTCCTGGAAACGCGTGAAGCGGTCCATCTCGAGCGGGTCGAAGGTCTGCGACGAAGCCTTGGCGGCTTCCAGCCGACTGCTGATCTGGGTCTCGGCCTGCACTTCGATGTCACGCAACTGGCGCCGCATGCGTTCCAGGCTTTCGGTCAGTTCACCCAGCGAACCCTGCAGCAGCCGCACGTTGCTGTCGATGCGCGAACGGGTGATGCTGACCTCGCCCGCGTTGTTGACCAGGCGGTCCAGCAGCGCCGCGCGCACCCGCACGGCCGCGCCCTGGCCACCGATGCCTCGATCGGCCGTGGTGCTTGCAGGCACAGCGGCGGTGCCGTAGGAAAAACGGCCCCAGTCGATGGGCTCCAGGACCACAGGCGCGACAGGAGCTACCGCCGGAGCGGACCCGGGATCGACGTCGAAATCGATGTCCAGCACGGGCACGGGCTCGGGCTCGGGCTCAGGCTCACGCGCGGCCGCAGGATCGGCCAAGGCAGGCAGGTCGTCGGCCACTTCGGCAACGGGCAATGCGGTGGTCTCAGCCGGCGAGACGGCCACTTCATCGAACGATGCTGCAGCTGCAGGCTCTGCAAAGAGCAGATCAACTTCAAGCGCGGCCGCCTCGAGCGGCGCGACCACAGGTTCGACAGGCGCAAGGGCGGATGGCGCAGCGGGCGCAGCGACTGGCATCGCTGGCCGGCGACGCAAAGCCTCAAACGCCATGACCATCGCATCAGCGCGGGCCAGCAGCGGTTCAACCTGCGCCGCCTGCGGGCTGTCCTGGGCGCTGAGGTGTTCAATCTCGGACTCCAGCAGGTGCGCCATCTCGCCCAGGCGCATGGCGCCGGCCAGACGCGCACCGCCCTTGAAGGTGTGCAGCGTGCGCATGCAGGCCGCCGGAGCGCCGGGGTTGCCCGGGTGGTCGTGCCATTCGCGCAAGCGGCCTTGCAGCTGCGGCAACAGCTCTTCGGCTTCTTCTTCGAAGATCGGGAACAGCTCGGTGTCGATCGCATCGACGGCGTCGATGTCGTCGTACAGTGCGAAGGACGCGTCGTCGTCGGTGACGCCGTCGATGGCACCACGCTCCAGCAACGCCGGCTGCGACGCGCCGTAGTCGGGCGCTTCGTATCCGGCTGCCGGCTCGAGGGCGGCCAGCACGTCGGCACTGGCGACGGGCAGGCGCTCGTGCGCGGCCAGCTGTTCGGTCAGCGAATCGTCCACAGGCCGCAGGAAACCGGCGGCAAACTGGTGCAGCAGGCGGCGGACTTCTTCGGCCACAGCGGCAAACAGCTGCGCTTCGCCAGGCCGCCCGTGACCCGCCGAGGCGGACCGCATCAGCGCATGTTCCAGCGACCGGGCCAGCGCCGACAGCTCGCCATAACCCACGGTGGCAGAACTGCCCGCCAACGAATGCGCCAGCGCCACGGCCGTGTCCGACACCGGGTGGCGGTCGGCTTCGAGTGCCCACTCACCCAGCTCGGCCACCAGACGCCTGGACAGCTCGTCGGCTTCGTTGAGGTAGATATTGAACAGCGGGATGCTGATGCGCAGCGGACCGATGACCTTGACCTGCTCGTCGGCGTCGGCGTCGGTGTCGGTGTGCGCTTCAGTCCGCGCACCAGCTTCCGCATCCATGTCCGCATCGATGTCCGTGTCAACGTCCGTGCCAGCGTGGGCAACCGCACCGCTGTCCACGTCCACCGCCTCGACCACCGGCGCGTGACCCTTCTGGGACACCGCACCGGTGGGCGCGTCGGCAAAGATGTCGCCCAACTCGTCGAAGTCGATTTCCAGCGATTCGACCCCGCCTGCGGGCACGGTCGGTGTGTCACCTTCCAGCAGCAGGTCGGGGGCGTCCAGCGCCAGATCCGTGGCTGCGGTGGGCGCCACGTGGGCGCTGGCGCCTGACGGCGCCGGTTCGTTGAAGTCGCCCAGGTCCAGCTCGAAGCTCAGGTCGTCATCGACTGGCGTGGACACGCTGGCCAGCGGCACAGCGGGCGTCCCCGGCTGCCTGAGATCCAGGTCGGCCGCGCTGGGCAATTCGGGGATGCGCTGCGCCAGGGGCTGCACGTCGGCCACCACACGCGGCGAAGGTTCTTCGTCCAGGTCGGCCAGGGACAGCAGAAAGTCCGGCTCTGGCGGCGCCGGTGCAGATGGATCGTGCAGCGGATCGTGGCCCGGGTCTTCGACCAGCGTGGATGCAAAGGGCAGCAGCTCGGTGACGGGCTCTGCCAGCGACTCATCTGCCGGCACCTCATCGGCCGCTTCGCCCACCGACTCGGCAGGCGGCTGCACTTCGAAGGCCGCCGCGGGTGCGTCAAACGTCGACACCGAGAACTCTTCGCTGGCTTCGGCAGCCGGCTCGGGCACCACCTCCGGCACCGGCAATCTCTCTGCTTCGGGCGCAGGCGCAGGCGAAGGCTCAGGCACTGCCTCGGGCTCAACCACCAGTGGCGCCCTGGGCATGATGATCGTCGGGCCGTCGCCCAGCCGCTCGGTGCGCACCAGCGACACCGTGGTCTCGCCCACCGGGGCCGGCGGCCGGGCCAGGATGATGGTGGTGTCTTCGGGCACCACGGCCGCAGGCACGGCGAACTGCAGCGTCTGATCTGGCGCAACCGAGGTGGGCAACTCGATGGGCACCCGTGCGCCTTCCAGGCGCAGGGCGTCGGCCGAGCGCGCCACGTCCGTGGCTTGATGGCCGTCGTTGCGGCCGCCGGCAATGGCCTCCACCCAGCTGCCCATGTAGGCCAGGGCTTCGGAGGTGCACAGCCGCAAGGGCGGGTCCATGTGCGGCGCTTGTGCCAGCCGGGCATTGAAAAGCTGCTCGCAGGCCCAGGCGGCTTCACCAAAGTCGCGCAGGCCCAACATGCGTGAACTGCCCTTCAAGGTATGGAAGGCACGCCGCACGGTGGTCATGTCTTGTGAGCTCTCGGGCGCGGTGTGCAGGCGCTCGACCGCGGCAGTGGCGTCGGCCACGACTTCGCGTGCCTCTTCGATGAAGATGTCGCGCATCTCCGGGTCGTCTTCCAGGCCTGTGCCGCCTTGCGGCGCGGGCTTGGGCGGCGGCACCGGTGCGCTGGGTGCAACGGCCTCTGGCGCCACGGCGCCCAGGCCAGCAACAGCGGCGCTCAGCTCGGCACGCAGCGTCAGGCGGGCCTGCGGGTCGGCAGCGGCGTCGCGCAGGCCGCGATGGGCGCTGGCCAGCAGGCGCGCCAGTTCGGGTTGGTCGGCGGCCAGCGCTTGCTGGGCCAGCCTTTCGGCGTCGCGTGCCAGTTCGGCGTCGCTGACTTGCGCTTGCGCGGCCGCGGCACCGAGTGCCTGCAGTTGCACCAGCAGTGGTGCGGTGTTGCCCGCGACAGCCGCGGCGGCTTTTGCCCCTGGCTCGGCGTCGTCCAGCTGAGCAAAGGCCGACACCCGTTCGGACTGGCCCATCACCGCCGTCAGCAAGCCGGTCTCGGGGTCAAAACGGAACAGCGACTTGGCCAACTGCGGCTGCACGCTGAGCATGTCGATCAAAAAGCTCAGGGCGCCCAGGTTGTCGGCCAGGCGGTCGAAGGTGCCGGTCTGGATGGCACGCTGCGGGTCGACTTCGGTCTGTGCCAAGGCATCCACGTCGTCGCGCATGAACAGCGCTGCGGCCGAGGCCTGGTCCATGCCCAGCACCGACAGCACGCCGCGCATCGACGACAGCTGCGCCGGCACCGGGATCAGCACCTGGCGCTCGGCCGGGTTGCGGAAATAGTGATCGATCTGCTTTTCAACCTCGGACAGCGAGGCGCGCAGTTCCTGCACCACGCTGCCCATCGTCTGGCGGTCGCTGACGCGGCGATACAGCTCCTCCATCCAGATGTCCAGCGGCTGCGGATCGCCACCCTGGCGCACCCTGTCGATGCGGTTGGACAGGTGCTTGATGCGTTCGCCCAACTCAGGCTGGTCCAGCTCGCCGTCTTCAAGCGACGCGTCCAGGTACAGGATGCCGGTGGCCACTTCCATGGCCAGCGGCGCGGGCGGCGACTGGCCCGAGCTGACGGTCATCGCCACGGTGGCTTGCAGCGACTGGGCCAACACTTCACCGCTTGGGAACAGGCGTTGCAGCGACTCACCCACCAGCGCAAACTGTTCGGGCAGGCCGGTGATGCGGTGTTGTTCGCCGCCGGCCACGGCCGACCAGGCGTCCTTGGCTGCGGCCACACGCTTGCGCGCGAGCAGCAGGTGCGAAGGATCGAAGCGCCCCAGGCGAGGTGTTTCGTAGTCCGCCACCGGGTGGTCTTGCAGGCGCCACGTGCTGCGCACGGCGTGAAGACGCGGTGCGTTGGCGGCATCGGCCGGCACCCGGGAATGGCTGCAGAAAAACAGCAAGTCTTGGGCCAGCCGCACCGAAGGCTCGGGCTGGCCGCGCACCGTGCTGCGCAGCTGCGCCAACAGCCGCGACGCCAGGCGCTTGCTGTAGACATCGGCGCTCAGCAGACCACGGGCCTGGGCTTCGAACACCGCCGCCGCCAATTGCCACACCGTGCCCAGGCCAGCGCCGCCCTGTTTCAGGCGCGCGCCTGCGGCCAGATCGGCGCACAGGTCGCTGATGCGTGACAGGGCCGCGCGGCTGGGCTCGCGCATCAGCGCCAGCACCTCGGTTTCCATGGCACCGCGGGCTTCGTCGTCGGCAGCACGGGGTGTGGCACGTCCATCCTGCGGCATTTCCAGCCACTGGAAATCAACCTTCCACAGGTCGGCCGGGTGCACACGGTCGGCGCCCGCCAGCTGCAACGCGGCGCGGTACTGCGGGAACAGCATGACGGGCGACACCGGCTTGCGCGCCAGCAAACGCGCCAGGTAGTCCAGCAGCGCGAAGGACACACGCTCGATGACCTCGATGGCCTGGGCGTTGACCAGCGCCGGCTTGCTGACCATGCGCTGGACTGCACTTTCGCTGGCCCGCAACACGTCGGCCACAGCGGGCAGGCCCACCAGTTCCAGCGCGCCCACGCCCTGGTGCAGCTGGGTGCGGGCACCCCTCAGCACCGAAGGATCGACAACGTCCAAGTCGCCGCCGATGGCAGCCTCGGCCTCCTTGAGGTAGCGCCGCAGCGCCTTGTGGGCCGTCTCCAGCGAACGGCGCAGTTCGCCATGCACCCAGGCCAGCGCGCTGAGGTCGTCGCCAGGAAGGCCGTTGAATGCGGCGGTCTCGGTGTCCATGGTGTCCTGCATCGCTTGGGGGCGGTTCGCTGCCGCGTTCAACTGATCTTGAAGCGCGAGACCGAGGTCTTCAGTTCTTCGGCGCTGCGCGACAGCTCACGCACCATCTGCGCCGTCGAACGTGTGCCTTCCGAGGTCTGCTCGGTCACGGCAAAGATGTGCTGGATGTTGGCCGCCACCACGTTGGCCGACTGCGCTTCTTTCAGCGCTTCGGCCGAGATGCGCGCGATCAGGTCCGACAGCTCGCGCGTGACGCGGTCGATGTCGGCCAGCGCGGCGCCGGCGGCGTCTGACAGCCGCGCCCCTTCCACCACACCCTGCGTGCTGCGCTCCATGGCGCCCACGGCGTCCTGGGTGTCGGTTTGAATGGTGCGCACGATGGCCGCAATCTGGCGCGTGGCATCGGCCGAGCGTTCAGCCAGCCGTTGCACTTCTTCGGCCACCACGCTGAAACCGCGACCGGCTTCACCGGCGGACGCGGCCTGGATGGCGGCGTTCAGTGCCAGCACGTTGGTCTGCTCGGTGATGTCCGAGATCAGCTCGGTGATTTCGCCGATCTCCTGCGAACTTTCGCCCAGCCGCTTGATGCGCTTGGAGGTGTCCTGGATCTGGTCGCGGATGGAGTTCATGCCGCCGATGGCGTTGTTCACCGCCGCCAGGCCTGTCTCTGAGGCCTTCAGCGACTGGCGCGCCACGCTGGCGGTTTCTTGCGCCTGCGCCGACACGTCATTGATGCGGCCGGCCATCTGCAGCACTTCTTCGCCGGTGTCGCGAATCTCGCGCAGCTGCTCGGTGGACGCGGCCAGCAGTTCGGTGGACGTGTTTTCAACCTGCGCCGTGGTTTCGGTGACGCGGCCCACCGTGGTCTGCACCTGCTCGACCAGCGAGCGCAGTTCTTCCACCGTGTAGTTCACCGAGTCGGCGATGGCGCCGGTGATGTCTTCGGTCACCGTGGCCTGCTGCGTCAGGTCGCCTTCAGCCACCGTCTGCAGTTCGTTCATCAATCGCAAGATGGCGGCCTGGTTGGCGTCGTTGACACGCTTGGCTTCCTGCTCTTGCCGTTCGGCTTCCTGGCGCTGCACGTCGGCCGACCGCATCCGTGTGTTCTGGTCCATCACGAACAGGCGGAACAGGCCCAGCGCGCCAGCGATCAGCAGCAAGGCCGACAGCAGACCCAGAAACAGCCGGCCACCGCCAAAACCGGTGGTGGCGGTCAAGGCGGTCTGCAGCTTGTCCAGGCCCAGGCGCAAGGGCTCGGAGTCGGCCACGATGGCAGTCTGTGCCTCACGCGCGGCCACCAGCCCCTGCAGGTTGCCCAGAATGGCGCTGGCCTCGGTGCGTGTCTGTTCGTACTGCGTGAGCAGTTGCTGCAGCTTCTCGCGCACTTGCGGGTCGCGCGTGCCGGGCAGGCGCAGCTCGGCATTGCCAGCGATCACGCCCTGCGCAATTTCCTTGAAGGAGTTCAGGTCCTTGCCCAGCAGGAACACGGCTTCGGCGCTGACACCTTCGCTGGTCAGGAATTCGTTGGCGCTTTTGCCGATGCGCTGCGTCAGCATCACCAGCTGGCCCACGGCTGACAGTTCGGCAGCCGAGGCACCACTTTGCAGCTTGAGCGCGGACACGGTCTCGGCTGTTTCCAGCAAGTCGGCACTCTGGCGGTTGATGGCGCGCAAAGCCTGGCCCACCTGCGTCAGCGTCTTTTGCTGGCTCAGCACGACGGCGGCGTTTTTCTCGGCACGGTCCACCAGGGGCACCAGCACGTCCAGTTGATCCTGCAGGTCCGCGGGCGCTGCCGGCACGTCGCCTTCGCCGGTCTTCAGGCTGCGCACGTTGGCGGCCAGCACGTCGATGCTGTCTTTCACCTCCGGAAAAGCCGCCGCGCTGCCCACCAGGGCCTGCGAAACCGACTTGGCCAGCCGTTGCGACTGCGTGGTGGCCTGCCCGGCCGCCGCCACCTGGCGCGAACCGCTGCTGCCGGACAGCAGCACCAGCAATACCGTCAACAAGATACCCGCCAGGCCCACGCCGGCGGTGATGACCAGCGCACGCTGCTGCCGGGCCAGCGGCCAGGTGCCGATGATGGGCAGGCCACTGGTGAAGGTGTCGCGGTCCGGGCCTGCACCCGGCATGCGGGTTTCGCTGAACTCTTGCGCCAGTTCGGAAGGCGCAGCCTCGGAGATGATGGACGAATCCCCACTGTCCCGGCTGCCGGGTGACAGCGTGCTCTGACCCAGGCGCACCGTCACTTCGGTCGGTCCGGCAGGCGAGGCCATATCGTCAAAGGGTGTCGAAGGCAAGGCAATGTCAGCCTCCGGCTTGGCGCGGCCTGCGCCCTTGATGCGGTCCAGCAAGCTCATGGCATCCTCTTCATGGCTGTATCTCTCGTCCACGGCATGGCGCCGCAGCTTGGGGCAAGTCGGCCACGCATCACGCGGCGATGGCAAGAAACTGTTCGTGGCGGGCCAGCGCGGCAAGGTCGATCTCTTGCCAGACACGCCCTTGTTCGTCCAGCCAGCGGGCGCTGGCGAAGGCGGGGCGCAGCGGGGTCGCGGCCTCGCCGTCCGACCCAGCCTGCGCCGGCTCGGCTGTCAACTGTGTGGCGCTGCGCAGGCCGGCCAGGCGGTCCACCAGCACCGCGCTGTGTGATCCCAGGCCCGGGTTGAAGGCCAGCAGGCGCGCTTGTTCACGCACGGCATCACGCGCCAGCGGCGCACGCAGACCCAGAAAAGCCGCCAGGTCCACGACCCCGTGCAGACCGCCCCGCAGGTTGGCCACGCCCAGGAACCAGGGGTTGGTGTGGGGCACCGGCAGCAGGGTGCCCACGGGAAAGATCTCGCCCGCCGTGGCCAGCGGCACCAGCAGCCCGTGGCCGGCACATTCAAGGGCCAGCCACGAAGCCTTGCGCGTTTCGGTTCGCGCGGCCTGCAGCCGCTCGGCAAGCCGGCTTTGCAGCTGTCGCAGCGCTTCGCGGTTGGCCATTCAGCACCCGCCCGTGGAAGGAGCCGACTCACCAAGCTTGCCGCCACGGAGCCGGCTTCGCCGGTCCGTCAGCGGACGGCCCCCCCGGGGGGCTGCAAGCGCCAGCGAGCTGGGCAGCATCATCTAGTAGTCCGTTCCGCCAAACCGATTACATGAAATCGCGCCTTCGTCCGCCATGCGTCGTTGCAAATCCGCGCCAT